>JGI24140J50213_10000371_pt1 | contig 21199 bp, 15 predicted proteins | sample BarGraIncu00222A_FD_50213 | JGI IMG/M metagenome (IMG submission 50213)
CACGTCGCCGAGCTGCTCGCCCAGCGGCTGGGCACGAGCGTGGAGTTCCTGCTCGAGGGGGTCGACGTCCATGCCCGCGACGAGCAGCAGCTGCGGCTGCGCTATGCCGAGCTGGCGCTGCAGAACGGTGAAGCAGCCGCCGCGCTCGCCGAGTTCGAGCGGCTGCACAAGGAGGCGGCTGAGGGCAGTGCCATCTACCGGGAGGCCGTGTGGGGCAGGTGCCGCGCGCTCGAGGCTCTGGGCCGGCTCGAGGAGGCCATCGAGTCGTTCGACAAGGTCCGCGAGGCGGCGGCACTGGACCCGGTCCACGGCGGCCGCTGGGCCGAGGCGGTCATCTCCATCTGCCGCTGCTCGATCGAGGTCGGCGACCTCAGCCGGGCCATCGAGCTCGGCGAGTCGGCGCTCCAGCACCTGGGCGGGCTGGGTCTCGAGCTCAGCGACCTGCAGGTGCAGATCGTCTCCACCCTCGTCGGCTCGTACTACCGGCGCGGGGACCTCGTACGGGCCCAGAACCTGGTGAGCGAGCTGATCCGCGCCGTCCAGGACCATTCGAGGGGGGCCCGGGGTGCCGCGTACTGGAACGCCAGCCTCGTCGCCGAGTCCCGCGGCCAGCTCGGGGAGGCGATCAACCTCGCGGAGCGGGCCCTCGCGATGTACGCCGAGAGCGAGAACCAGCGATCGTTCGCCCGCCTACGGGTGGCCTACGCGTGGCTGCTGCTCCGGCAGGCCGAGCCGGCGATCGAGCAGTCGCGCGACCTGCTGCAGCTGGCGCGGGCCGAGCTCACCGAGAGCGGCGGNACCGTCGATGTCGCCTACTGCGACACCGAGCTGGCCCGCTGCGAGCTGCTGGCCGGCCGNCCGACCGAGGCCATCGAGNTCGCCAGCCGGGCGGTCGAAGCCCTCGGCGAGGACCGGCTCGAGTCGGGAGCAGCCATGCTGGTCATCGGGCAGGCCATGTGCCAGCTCGGAGACATCGACGGCGGACGGGCCCAGGTCGCGCACGCGTCNCAGGCCNTNCAGCACGCGCAGGGCGGACGCGAGGCGGCGGCGACCTGGCGCGAGGCTGGCGACGTCCTGCACCAGCTCGGNGAGCGCGAGGCCGCCCTCGACGCCTACCAGCGCGCGCTGGCGCTCATGGGCGTCAACGCCGCCCCGACACCGGTGCCGCTGCGCAGCCACGCCGACCACCAGTAGCCCGGTCAGGCCGTACGCCAGAAGTCCCCGGTGAGGCCGACGGTCGTGAAGAACGCGGCGGCCTCCTCGGGGTTGCGCCTCCGGTAGCCCGGCGTCAGCCTTCCTGCGTACCAGCCGGTGGCGAGCCGCCACAGCGTCGGGAGGTCGAGCACCGCACCTCTCGGCCGCTGCGTACGGCGGAGCCATCGGTCGACATGGCTGTCGTCGCAGAACAGCAGCTGGTTCGAGCAGGTGAAGACGACGTCGTCCCAGATCCTTGGCACCGGTACGAGGAGGTGGGCGACCTGGTCCCCGGCCGGCGGCTCGTCCGGCGCGACGTCGAGGGCGATCGGGGTGCCGCAGCCGGGGCAGTGCGTGGCCACCAGGCAGGTGGCCCCGACGAGGGCCGGGATCGCGAACGAGTCCCAGGCGCAGCCGCCCCACCACTTCTGCTGCGCTGACGCGACCACGAAGCCCATCGGCGCGGTCGCCCACGGGTGCGCCATCACGATGCGCTCGCGCGCCTCGTCGAGGACGACCAGATGCGCGTCGTGCAAGGCCCGAAGTGCGGCCACCGCCTCGTCCGGAGCGGCCTCGAAGTGGCGCGCCAGCTCTACGGCGGTGATCGCGTGGGCATCGTCGGCGAGCCGCCGGTAGAGGTGCACCCGCACCTCGGTCAGGTCGAGGTCACCAGCCACCCGNCGAGCGTAGCGTTCGACCTCTCGAAGCGTTGATCATGGCCGAATGTCCCATGTGGATCAAGGTCTGCGGGCCATTCGGCCATGATCAACGCGAGGGGCGAGGGGGCGGGGGGCGAGGCGGCGAGGGGGCGAGGCGGCCGGGCGAGGGTCAGCCGAGGGTGCGGATCTGGTCGGCGGCGGCGGTGAGCACCGGGTCGTGGGTCGCGACGACGACGGCGAGTCCGCGCCTCGCAGCGGCCACGAGCACCGTGACCAGCCGCTCGGCGTTGGCCTCGTCCTGCTGGGACGTCGGCTCGTCCATCACGGCCAGCTCGGGGTCGACGGCGAGGGCGCGCGCGACCGCGACGCGTTGCCGCTCACCACCGGAGAGGACGCGTACGGGTCGGTGCCGGATCGGCGCGAGGCCTAGCGCCTCGATCCAGCCCTCGACGAGCCCGTCGTCGGCCGGGAGCGCCCGCGCGTCCCGAACGAGGTCGAGGTTCTCCCGCACGTCCAACGTCTCGAGCAGGCTGCCGGACTGTCCCGCGACGGCGAGGTGGGCCCTGCGCAAACGGGCGAGTGCGGCGCGATCCAGCCCGGCGAGGTCGGTGCCACAGACGCGCACGACGCCGGTGTCCGGCCGCTCGAGCCCGGTCATGAGGCGCAGCAACGTGGTCTTGCCGGAGCCGGACGGTCCCTGCACGACGGTGAGCTCGCCGCTCCGGACCACCAGCGAAACGTCGACGAGCACGTCCCGACCGTCCCGCGAGACCGAGACGGCCACGATCTCGGCAGCCGGAGCCGCGCCAGGGCCGGCTTCCTGGCGCGCGGCCGCCAAGGTGCGGGCAGGCGTCACCGCCGGCTCGGAAGCACCCGAACCGGGCGGCTGCGGCCGGCGGCCGGCTCGCTCCCGTCCGGTGAGGACGATCCGCCCGTCCGCCGCCTCGGCGTGGACGCCGCCGCCCACTCCGGTACCTCGACGCAACGCCTCGGGGAGCCGCAGCCAACCACGGTCGTCGACGACGAGGGTCTCGCTGCCGGCCGTCCCCGGGGTCCACTCCTCCGACAGTCGACCATCGCGGATCCGTACGACGCGGTCCGCGATCCGACTGGCGCGCGCGTCGTGGCTCACCACCAGGAGCGAGGCTCCGACCGCAGCGGTGGCCGTGACGAGCAGGTCGTAGACGGCGTTCGCCGAGGCACGGTCGAGCTCGCCGGTCGGCTCGTCGGCCAGTACCAGCAGTGGCCGGTGGGCGAGCGCCGCACAGATGGCGACCCGTTGCGCCTCACCGCCGGACAGGGTCTGGGGTCGGCGAGCCGCGAGCTGCTCCAGACCGAGCGACTCGAGGGTCTCGACCGCGCGGGCACGGGCCGACGAGGCGTCCCACCCGGCCAGCCGCAGCTGGAGCGCGACGTTGTCGCGGACGTCCATCTCGGGGCGCAGCGTCCGCGCGTGATGCTGGTCGACGAGCCCCAGCAGCCGCGACCGCAGGTGCGTGCGCTCGCCGCTCTCGGCGCCGACGAGGTCGACCCCGGCGACACGTACGAGACCGGCGCTCGGCGGCAGCTCCCCAGACAGCACCCGCAGCAACGTCGTCTTGCCGGAACCGTTGGGCCCGTGGACGACCACGCGCTCCCCCGCGGCGATCTCGAGGGTGAGGCCGCGCAGCGCCGCGACGTATCCGCGCGGTGTCGGGTAGAGGCAGAAGACGTCGTGCGCCACGACGCCTGGGACGTCGGCGTCGGCGGCACCGCGCGGCCTGCCCTCGGCCGTCATCGCAGGTCCAGCTCGGGGCGTACCGGCAACCGCTCGCGCAGCGCACCCAGCGCGCCCGCACCGGACGCCAAGACCGCCACGAACAGGCCGGCGCCGAGCACGGCTGTGACCCACCAGAGCCCGACGGACAGCTGCAGCGGCGGCCGCGGCGCCGTCCCCACCGCGGTCAAGGACACCAAGGTCGTCGTCACCCGCGACAGGACCAGCCCGGTCAGCACACCGACCGGCAGCGCGACCACGACCACGGCGAGAGCGCGGACGAACAGCGACAGGCGCAACGTCGAGGGAGCCACGCCGTCGCTCTCCCACGCGTACAGCTCGGCCGACTCGTCGCGCCGCTCGGCGAGCACGAGCAGTACCAGCGACAGTACGGCGACGACGAGGGCCAGCAGCGCGCCGAACGTCAGGAGCGAGCGGGCGCCGACGGCGAGCGGGTCGGCGCGCAGCCCGGCCTCGCGCTGCGCGCGTACGGCGACGGTCAGGCGGTCGTACGGAGGCCGGCCGAGGGTGGACCCGAGCTCGTTCGCCTGGCCGCGCCCCGCGGAGAGCCAGAGCTCGGCCACCGAGCCCGCCCCCGGCTCGCTCGCGTCGAGGGCGTCGGCCAGGCCGCGGACGTCGACGAGCACGAAGGCCGGGCCGACCGTCGGGAACCGCGGCAGCGTCCCCACGATGCGCAGCCGCAGCGCCGTACCTCCGGTGTCGACCAGCTCGAGATTGCCGCTGCCCACGCGAGCTGCCGTGGCTGGATCGACGATGGCCGGAAGTACCTGTGCAGCAAGGGCGTTCGGCCGCACGACGACCAGAGAGCCGGTGAAGCTGTAGGCGACCGCCAAGGTCGACGGCGACGACGCCACACGGGCGCCGGCCGACGCCCATCCAGTCCATGGAGGCGACGCGCCCTCCCCGACGACGGCCCCGATGCCTGACCGGTACTCGACGGCACCGAACGTCACCCGGCCGCTCAGGACCGTCACGTCGGTGCTGCCTTCGCCGATCTTGTGCTGGTGCTTGGTCGCGTAGTCGGTCGACTCGGCGAGGGTAAGGGCGATCATGTGCAGGCCGCCTGGAGCGTCAGGAAGCGTTGCTGTCCAACGACTTCCGACCAGCGCGAGGGTGAGCCCGTAGTCGCGGCCGTCGCCCGAGCGGAACCACGCGACGACGCTCAGCTGCTCCACGTTGCCCGTCGCGGGGATCCAGAGGCTGCGAGCGCCGGACGGGACCGCAGCGGTCGACAGGGCAGGCGGGACGGCCAGCGACGACGCGATCCGCCGCGGGTCGCCGCCGCCCACGTCGTGCCCCCACGAGTGCACCAGGGGCAGCGCCAGCGGGTCCACGCCGAGCAGGTCGGCCGACGTCGCCTCGGTCGCCGAGACCCGCACGCTCGCGGTGGACCGTACGACGGGGAAGACGTGCGCCCCCGCGGCAGCAGCCGCGTACGCGGTCAACGGCTGGACATCGAGCGGACGTTCGAGGTTCGCCCCCGTGGTGACAGTGCCATCGAGCGGGACGGCGAAGGCTGCCTGGTCCACAGCGCCCTGGTCAAGCGTCGAGCGGTAGCCGCCCGCGAAGACCACCACACCCGTCGCGGCAGTGAGGAACGCCACCGTGGCCACCGGCCGGAACGGGCGCCGTACGACACCGAGCAGGCCCAGCCGCGCACCGAGCCAGCCACGCGGCAGCGCCCTTCCCACCGACGATGCGAGCCACGGCCAGACCCGGGCCGCGAGCAGCCCGCCGCAGACCACCGCGATCACCGGCAGCGCCGTGAGCAGCGGGTCGATGCCACTGCCGAGGGCGGTCGTGCCTATGACGCCCCGGCCGATGGCGAGCGCCGCCGTCGCGAGACCCACCACCACCGCCGCGTCGACGACGCGCCACGCGGTGCGAGCCTGCGCGCCGACCGCCCACGAGGACGTCACGACGACGATCGCGATCGCGAGCACCGCCGTGACCGCTGTTGCCGGGGCGGCAGCGCCCACGGCGCCGAGACCCGTCGACAGGCGGGGCAGACCGTTGTGGGCAGCCAGGATCGCGGCGACCACCCCGCCGACGCACAGGCCGAGGACCACCCCGACGAGTACGGGAGCGGCGGCCTCGGCGACGGTGACCGCCCGCGTCGTGGCGCGGCTCGCACCGCGACGACGCAGGAGGTCCAGGAACGCGAGCTCGTCGCGGCGCAGCCCGATCGCGGCGATCACCGCGAAGCCGAGCAGCAGCGCGGTCGCGGCCCCCGAGAGCAACGCGAACCGGCGCGAGGACAGCTGCGCGCGCGCCGCCTGGTCCTGCAGCACGACGTCCGGAGCCGTCAGGATCAGTCCCGGATCGGTGCGGAACAGCTTGTCCGCGACGTCGGCGCTCAGCGCGAGGTAGCTGGCGACGCCGTGCCCGACGACGCGGTCGATGTCGAGCGGCACGACCCATCCGTACGAGCGCTGGAACTGCTCCAACGACGCGAGCTGCTGCACTGCCACGACACCGTCGGCCAGCAGGAGCGGCGCGTCGTGCCCCGGGTCGAACGTGCCGGTGAGCAGCAAGGGATCGGTGCGTACCGCGCGCCCGACGACGACGAGCCCGAGGGACGGCTCGAGCGCCGGCGTCCCCTGGCCCACGACGACGACCTCGCAGCGGGTGGGCGTGCACGAAGCGGGTGCCCGCCCGGAGGTCAGGCGCACGTCGGACATGAGGTGGTCGGCCGCGCCCAGGAAGAACGTCCCGCCCTTGCTGTCCGCGATGCGCCGGAACAGGACCTGGCGCAGGAGCGGTCCCTTGCTGATCCGGAGCAGCTGGCGGCTGGGCGACGAGTCGAGGCGATCGAGCTCGGCCTGGCTCAGCTCGACCCCGGCGTACGACACGATCAGGCTCCGCTGCCCGGCCGGTAGCGCGTTGACGCCGTAGCGGAGGGCCTGCGCCGCGACGACGGTGGCGCTGCCCTGCGAGACGACCGGGAGCACCGTGACCGTCGCCACGCCGGCGACGACGAGCAGCCAACGGAGCGGGCGGTAGCTCAGCCGGGCCCAGACCAGGGAAGGGACGACCCGCATCGCGCCCCTTTCCGGTCCTACCTACTACCCTGCTAACTGTTCGAGCGAGGCTAACAGGTTAGCGAGGTGGGCCGGTGTCAGCCAGGGTCGTCGACGGGGTGCGGCTGCCCAGCGCCCTGGGCGGCCACCCGGCTCTCGACTTCTGCAACACGAGGGCCGGCTGGCAGGTCGACGACCCCATCGACTACCTGCTCGACCACCGGTTCCTGACGGTGTGGGCGCGCGAGGCCGGCCTGGTCTCGGCCGCAGGGGCCCGGTCGACCCTGCGCGCCGGCCGGGCGCAGCCGCAGGTCGCCGAGGCGGTCACCGACGCGGCTCGCGGACTGCGCGCCTCGCTGTACGACGTGCTCGCCGGCCCGCGGTCCGACGCCGCGTGGCGCTATGTCTCCGGGGCGGCCAGTGCAGCAGCCTCCGTCGCGGAGCTGTCGGCGCCTCACCCGGTGGCGCGCTGGACCCTGCCCGACGCCACCGGGCTCGAGCTGCCCCTGCTGGCCGTAGCCCTCTCGGCCGCCGAGCTGCTCACCTCCGACCTGGTGACCGCCCTGTCGTCCTGCCCGATGCCGGACTGCGGCTGGCTGTTCTGGGACCCGCGGGGCCGCCGGACCTGGTGCTCGATGGCGGTCTGCGGCAACCGGGCCAAGGTGCGGCGCTACGCCGCCCGACATCGGGACCTGACGCACAGTTGACAGTGCGGGGTATCGCGATATATCGTGAGCGCACGCCGTCAAGGTTGACGGCGTCACGAAAGGAACGATCATGAGAAGCACCCCACAACCTGCGGGTCCGTTCGACCCGCACGACTTCGGGTTCGCCTTCGGCGACGCCCGCACCCGGTCCACCGGCTCCGGCCATGACCACCATCCACGCCGGCGCAGCCGGCATCGCCGCCGGTTCCGCGAGACGATGCTCGCCATGGCAGCCGAGGCGAACGGCCCCGCCGACGAGGGAGCACGCCCCGACGGGCGTCGCGGCTCGCGCGGCGAGGGGCATGACCACGAGCACGACCACGACCACGACCACGAGCACGGCCACGAGCACGGACGGGGTCGCGGACGCGGCCGACGTGGTCCTGGCGGCCGCGGCGGACCCTTCGGCGGGCCCGGTGGCCCCGGCTTCGGCGGCCCTGGCAGTCCCGGCTTCGGCGGCTTCCCCGCCGCGTACCGGCGAGGGCCGAAGGCCGGCCGAGGTGACATCCGCGCCGGCGTGCTGGTGCTGCTCGCCGAGCAGCCACGGCACGGGTACGAGATCATCCGCGAGCTCGCCGAACGCAGCGGCGGGGTATGGCGGCCCAGCCCGGGCTCCATCTACCCGACGCTGAAGCACCTCGCGCACGAAGGGCTCGTCCGCGCCGACAAGGGCGAGGGACGTCGCGTCTTCGAGCTCACCGACGAGGGCCGGGCGTACGTCGAGGCGCACGCCGAGGAGCTGGCGGCCCCCTGGGAGTCGGTCGGCGCCGACGTCGACGACGCGTACGTGCAGCTCAGCGACCTCACCCAGCAGGTCGTCGGCGCCGTCGTACAGGTCGGCCAGGCCGGTACCGAGAGCCAGGTCGCGGCCGCAGCCAAGCTGCTGACCGAGACCCGCCGTGCCCTCTACCGCCTCCTCGCCGAGGATCCCGCGGAGTAGGTCAAGATCAACGGCCAACCCGCACCTAGCAAGAACCCGGGACGCGGGGTTGCGGGGCACGTGTCCTCTGGTGGTGTCAGCACACCACCAGAGGACACGTGTCCCGAAAGGCCAAGCCAGCCGGTTCCCCGTCGAAGGAGTGTGGTTCGTACGGGTTCGCGGCTGACGGAGCGTTGCTCAGCCTTACCAGCGAGGTCAGCCGCGAACCCGTACGAACCAAACCAAAAACCTAAGAGCGAGAAACCGGCACCACACCCATGCGTCCGCTCTGGAAGTCCTCGAACGCCTGCACCAGCTCGGCGCGGGAGTTCATGACGAACGGGCCGTACTGCGCGACCGGTTCGCGGATCGGCTGGCCGCCGAGGACGAGCACGTCGAGCGCGGGCGCGTGCGAGTCCTGCGCCTGGTCGGCGGCGATGGTCAGGGTGTCGCCGTCGCCGAAGACGGCGAGCTGACCGCCCTGGAACGGGGTCTGCTCGACCCCGACGGTGCCGCGCCCGGACAGCCCGTACACCAGGGCGTTGAAGTCACGGCGCCACGGGAGCACGAGCTGCGCGCCGGGGCTCAACGTCGCGTGCACGAACGAGATCGGCGTACGGGTCGAACCTGGGCCGGCGTGCCCCGCCACGTCACCGGCGATGATCCGTACGAGCGCTCCGCCGTCGTGCGACGAGAGCAACGACACGGCGCTCGCGCCGATGTCCTGGTAGTTGGGGGGCGACCACTTCTGCGCGGCCGGCAGGTTGACCCAGAGCTGGATGCCGTGGAAGAGCCCGCCGGAGACGACGAGCGACTCGGGCGGGGTCTCGATGTGCAGGATGCCCGAGCCGGCGGTCATCCACTGGGTGGCGCCGTTGGAGATCACGCCGCCACCACCGGTCGAGTCCTGGTGCTGCATGATCCCGTCGATCATGTAGGTGACCGTCTCGAAACCGCGGTGCGGGTGCCAGGCGGTCCCCTTGGGCTCCCCCGGCGCGTAGTCGACCTCGCCCATCTGGTCCATGTGGATGAACGGGTCGAGGTGGCGCTGGTCGACGCCGGCGAACGCGCGCTTCACCGGGAAGCCCTCGCCCTCGAACCCGGACGGCGCCGTGGTGACAGTGAGGACCGGCCGCGGCGAAGCGGTCACGTCTGGCTGTTCCACGCGCGGGAGGGCAAGCAGGTTGTCAGTGGTCACAGCGGGCATGTCGACTCCGAGGATGCTTGGGTTCGGTACGGTGCAGCCACGACAACACTAGTTGAAGTCTAAACATTTCGCATCCCCCGTCGACGCCCGCCTGCGGGCCACCAGGAAGGGAGGCCGCCCCATGGGCGTGGCCGCCAGCGACCTCCTCGGCCTCTTCCCGCCGGGTACCCGCGAGGACCACGACGGCACGCTCGTGGTGTCCGGCTGCCGGCTCGACGAGGTCGCCGCCGAGTTCGGTACGCCCGCGTACGTCGTCGACGAGACCGCCTTGCGCGCCCGCGCCCGCGAGTTCCGCGACGAGCTGGGTGCACGCTGGCCCAACTCGCGGGTCGTCTTCGCCTCCAAGTCCTTCCCCTGCGTCGCCGGCTACCGGGTCATGGCGCAAGAACGTCTCGCGGTCGACGTGGCCGGGGCCGGCGAGCTGTTCATGGCGCTCGCCGGCGGGGTGCCCCCACGNGACCTCGTNCTGCACGGCAACGCGAAGTCCGACGCCGACATCGAGATGGCGGTACGCGAGGGAGTGGGCCTCGTGGTCGTCGACAACTTCGACGACATCGACCGGCTGGANCGCGCGGTCACCGACGAGCAGGCGGTCCTCGTCCGCCTCATCCCAGGCATCGAGGCGGACACGCACGCCGCGATCGCGACGGGTCACGACGGCTCGAAGTTCGGGCTCTCACCGGCCGACGCCGCGAAGGCCGTCCAGCGGCTGCGCGCCTCGGACAGGCTGCGCCTCGACGGGATCCACGTGCACGTCGGCTCGCAGATCCTCGACACCGAGCCACTGGCGAGGGCGGCCGAGGCAGCGGCGGCGCTCGGCGACTTCGACGTGTACGACCTCGGCGGAGGTCTCGGCGTGCGCTACACGTACACCGAGCACCCGCCGTCCGTGGCCGACTACGTCGGCGCGCTCACGGAGGCGGCCAGGCAGCACCTGCCCAGCGGCGCGCGCATCCTCATCGAGCCGGGCCGCTCCATGGTCGCGCGGTCAGGGCTCACGCTCTACCGCGTCCTCACGGTGAAGAGGGGCGAGACGACGTTCGTCGCGGTGGACGGAGGCATGGGCGACAACCTCGAGGTCTCGCTGTACCAGCAACGCTTCGAGGCCACGATTGCGAACCGGGTCGGTGGCGGGGAGCGGTACGACCTCGTCGGACGGCACTGCGAGTCGGGCGACCGGCTCATCGCCGGGGTCGAGCTCGACGACCCGCACGTGGGTGATCTCGTCGCCGTACCGGTCACCGGCGCCTACTGCCTGACGATGTCCAACAACTACAACGGGGCGCTCCGGCCACCGGTGGTCTTCTGCTCGGACGGCAGGGCCCGGCTGGTGCAGCGCCGCGAGACCTACGACGACCTGGTCCGGCGCGACGTCCCGTGACCGATCTCTAGACTGCGACCCATGCGCATCCTGGTCATCGGCGGCACGCGGTTCGTGGGACGGCATATCGCGGAAGCGGCGATCCGGCACGGCCACGAGGTCACGCTCTTCCACCGCGGCAGCTCTGGGCTGGACGTCCTGCCGGAGGCCGAGCACGTCCTCGGCGACCGGCACGGCGACCTGGACAAGCTGGCCGGGAGCACCTGGGACGCCACCATCGACGTCTGCGCCTACGTGCCCCGTGAGGTCGACGAGCTCGCCGCCGCACTCGGTACTCGCGGCGGCCAGCACCTGTTCGTGTCGACGGTCTCGGTCTACGCGCCGCCGCCGGGGCCGGGGCTCACGGAGGACGCCGAGCTGGTCGAGCTCGCCGACCCCGCGACCGAGACGGTGACGGGCGACACGTACGGCGGCCTGAAGGTGCTCTGCGAGCGCGCCGCCGCCCGGGCGTACGGGTCGGACCTGCTGGTCGTGCGACCGACGTACGTGGTCGGTCCGAACGACCACACCTGGCGCTTCCCGACGTGGGTACGCCGGATCGCGGCTGGCGGCGACGTGCTGTGCGCCGGTCCGGCGGACGTGCCGATGCAGGTCATCGACGCGCGCGACCAGGGCGAGTTCGCCGTCCACCTGCTCGAGCGCGACGCGGCCGGAGGCGGCGGCGGGACCTACCACACCGCCAGCCCTCGCCCACCCTTCTCGATGGCCGACCTGCTCGACGCGACCGCCTCCGTCGTCGCCCCGCCAGGGACGACGCTGCACTGGGTCGATGCGGACGTGCTGGTCGCCGAGGGTCTCGACGACCAGGCGTTCCCGTTCTGGGCGCCGGGCGAGGCCGACCTCGACGTGCTCGCCGCCGACCCCTCCGCCGCATACGCCGCTGGGCTGGCACCGCGGCCGCTGGCCGACACGATCGCCGACACCGCCGAGTGGGTACGCGACTTCGCCGCCGCTGCCCCAGCCGCCATGGGCGTGGATCCCGCCCTCGAGTCCGAGCTGTTGAGGAGGTTCGCATGACGCCCGCCCTGCGCTGGGGGATCATCGGCACCGGCTGGATCGCCGACCGGTTCGCCACGGACCTGCAGCTGCTCGACGGCGCCGAGATCGTCGCCGTCGGGTCGCGGGCGCAAGGCTCCGCCGACGCGTTCGCCGACCGCTTCGGCATCCCCCACCGGCACGCCTCGTACGCCTCGCTGGTCGACGACCCGGACGTGCAGGCGGTGTACGTGTCGACGCCGCACCCCGGACACCACGACGCGGCGCTGCTGGCGATCCAGGCCGGCAAGGCCGTGCTGTGCGAGAAGCCGTTCACCATGAACGCGGCCGAGGCCGCCGACCTGGTCGCCGCGGCCCGCCGGCAGGGCGTGTTCCTCATGGAAGCCATGTGGACCCGCTTCGTCCCCCACATCGTCCAGCTCCGCGAGCTGCTCGCCTCGGGCCGCCTGGGCGACGTGCGGCTGCTGGTCGCCGACCACAGCCAGTGGTTCGCCGACGACCCGTCGCACCGGCTGCTGGCACCCGAGCTCGGCGGTGGCGCGCTGCTCGACCTCGGGATCTACCCGGTGTCGTTCTCGTCGATGCTCTTCGGCCCGCCGCGCACCGTCACGGCGGTCAGCGACCCCGCGTTCACCGGGGTCGACGCCACCACGTCGATGGTGCTCCAGCACGACGGCGGCCGGCAGTCGGTGCTCACCACGACGCTCGAGGCGCTCGGACCCAACCGGGCCGCGATCATCGGCAAGGACGCGCGCGTCGAGATCGAGTCCGTCTGGTACGCGCCGACCTGGTTCACGCTGGTGCCGCGCGACGGCGAGCCCGAGGTGTTCGCGCCGGCCCACGAGGGCAACGGGTTGCGGCACCAGGCCGCGGAGGTCGCCCGATGCGTGGCCGCCGGCCAGACCGAGAGCGCCGTCATGCCGCTCGACGAGACCGTCACGATCATGCAGACGCTCGACGAGGTACGCCGTCAGATCGGCCTGGTCTACCCCGGCGAGGCCCCACCGGAGGGTTAGTCGCGGAGACAGCCCTTCCCTCGTGCGCCCGGCGGGTCCAGAGTGAGGCCAGCTGGTCAGACTCATCGGGGCCTCTGGCCCCCGATGGGTCTGACACAGGAGGCCAGCCGACCGCAGAAGAGGGTGTGCCATGACCACCACGCTCCAGCAGCACGCGCGCGCCGTCGCCGAGTTCGGTACCCGGGTCCACTCGGTCAAGAGCGACCAGTGGGGTGACCCGACCCCGTGCACCGACTGGGACGTCCGAGCCCTCGTCAACCACCTGGTCAACGAGCAGCTGTGGGTACCACCGCTCATGAGCGGCGCCACCATCGCCGACGTCGGCGACAGCTTCGACGGCGACCTCCTCGGCGACGACCCTGTCGCTGCCTGGGACGCTGCCGCGGCTGCCGCGTCCGACGCCCTCGTCGCCGCCGGCGCGCTCGAACGGCCGGTCCAGCTGTCCTTCGCCGCCGTCAGCGGCGACGAGTACGCGTGGCAGCTGATCGGCGACCTCACCATCCACGCCTGGGACCTTGCGAAGGCCATCGGCGCCGACGCGCACCTCGACGAAGCCCTCGCCGCCGACGTCCTCGAGCGGCTCGCACCGGATGCGGAGACGTACGCGGCGCACGGGCTGTTCGCCGCGGAGAAGGCCGTACCTGAGGGCGCCGACGCACAGACCCGCCTGATCGCCCTCGCCGGCCGGCAGCCCTGACCCCGGGTCAGGCGGCCTTGAGCCGGCCGAGCGGAGGCCCGACCAGCCAGGTGATCAGGAGCGCGGCGACCGTCTCGGCGGCCAGCAGCCCGATGAGTACCAGCAGCTGCAGCCGGCCGGCCTGCAACGGCGTCGCGCCCCCGAGCAGCAGGCCGACGAAGGCACCGGGGAGCACGACCAGCCCGACGTTGCGGGTCTGGTCGAGGGCGGGCACCAGGGCACGCGCGGCCGAGAACCGGCCCAGCTCGCGCACCGCCTCGGCCGGCCTGGCACCGAGCGCGAGCCAGCCCTCGACGACGTCCCACTGGCGGCTCACCTCGTCCTTGAACCGCAGCCCGGCCAACGTCGTCGCCGTCATCGAGCCGCCCACGATCTGGGCGGTGAACGGCACCGCGTTGCGCGCGTCGAAGGGCAGCGCCCGGGTGAGGAACACGACGAGCGCCACCGTCGCCGTACCCGCCGTGATGGCACCCGCCGCCGCCAGGAAAGCGCGCGGGGTCGCGATCCGGCGACCGGACGTGAAGGCGGCGGCGCAGAGCATCACGGCGACGTAGACCGGTCCCAGCGCCGGGGTCTGGAACACCAGCTTGATGACGGCGCCGACGGCGAGCAGCTGGACGACGGCGCGTGCGGCCACGACGGCGACGTCCCGGCTGACGCCGAGCCGGAACCGGGCGGCCAGGCCGGCGCTGACGCCGACGAGGACGACCACCGCGACGGCGACGGTGACCAGGTCGGACGACATGGCCGCCAGCCTCCCACCTGTCGCCGCGCGAAGGACCGTCGACTCGTCGCTCCCCCCTGGCCGGGAGCGGCGCGCCGGCCGGGGATACTGGAGGGACCGGCCGACCAAGGAGCTACCCGTCGATGGCGCAGCGCGTGGTGAAGGAAGTGGCGCGTCGCATCGGCATCGTCGCCGGATCGATCACGCTGCGCAGGCACGTCGGCTTCGACGTCGCCTGGTACTCGGTGCTGCACGGCGGCGCCGAGCTGACCAAGGCCCACGCGGTCAAGCACTACCTGAGGTCGGGACGCAAGGCCGGCCGGTCACCGCACCCGCTGTTCGACCCCGCCTACTTCGTGGCGCACGGCGGACCGCACCGGATCCTCCTGGAGTCCTTCGCGGGCTACGTCCGCTACGCCGACCGCAGGCTGCTGCCCACCCACCCCTTGTTCGACGTCACGGGCTACCTGGCCAAGGCGCCGGAGGCCGCGCGCTACCCGGGCGGGCCGATCGAGCACTACCTGCGCTTCGGTGACCCGGAGCTGCGCGGGCGCCTGGTCGAGCATGCGCGGGCGTGGGCGTTGCGCTGGCACTACGCCAGGGCCCGACGGCTGACGAGCGGCATGGACCAGGCCGGCGCAGACCGGTTCGTCGCCTCCTTCGCCGGTGTCGTACCCACCGCGGGCGACGCGGAGGTCACGGCCACCGTGATCATCCCGCTCTGGAACCGCGCCGCCCAGATCGGCGACGCCATCGACTCGGTGCGCGCCCAGACCCTGCAGGACTGGGAGCTCCTGGTCGTGGACGACGGCTCCACCGACGACGTCGAAGCGGTCGAGCAGAAGTACGCGTCCGACCACCGGATCCGCTTCCTGCGCCGCCCGCACCTCGGGGTCAGCGCCGCTCGCAACGCCGGTCTCGCGGAGGCGCGGGGCCGCTACCTGGCCTGGCTGGACAGCGACGACACGTGGACCCCCGAGCACCTGCGCGTGATCATCGCCTTCATGGAGCGGGAGGGTCATCGGGCCGCGTACGACATCCTCGAGCTGCGCCGCCCGGACAGCGCGCCGGGCTTCCGGTGCCTGGACGGAGGTCGCGAGTACCTCGTCAACGGAAACCACATCGGTCAGACCGTGCTCGTCCACGAGCGCTCGCTCGTCGACGAGATCGGCGGGTACGACGAGGCGCTGCCGCGCACGGTCGACTACGACTTCATCCTGCGGATGTCGGCCGTGACCACGTTCGGGTTCGCCCCGTTCGTCGGCTGCATCGTCAACCACGACCCGGGTGATACGAGCCGCATCACCCGAAGCCGGCCGGCGGCCTGGATCGACGTCGTCCTCGGCCGGAACACCCTGGACTGGGAGGCTGCGGTCGCCGGCTCGGACGGCGTCACGCTGCTGCTCGTGGCTACGGGCGACAGCGAGCAGGTGGTCGCTGCCGTCGACCGGCTGCTCGCTACGACGGCGGGGACGGCCGGCGTGCAGATCTTGCTCGTGGACAACGGGCTCGGCCTCAAGGACTCGCAGGTGCTTGCCTCGCTCGCCTGGCGCTACCCGTCCGTGCACGTCGTCCCCACGCCGAGCGACCGCGGGTTCGCGCTCGCGGTCAACGGCGGCGTGGTAGCGACCGAGACCAGCCGTGTGGTCCTGGTCGATCCGCGCGTGCGCCCCGAGGGGGGCTGGCTGTCCCCGCTGCTGGCCGCGCTCGACGAGGCCGGCGTGGTCGGCGCTCAGCCGGCCGGGGTCGACCCGTCGGCCGGCCCCGGCGCCGTCGATGCTATGACGTGGGGCATCTGCGCGTTCCGTCGCGCCGACCTGGTCGCCGTGCGTGGGCTCGACCCCCTCATGCGGCCGGAGCTGGCCATGGTCGACCTGTCCCGGCGGCTGGCCGCTGATCGCGGCGCGTTCCGCTCGGTCGAGGCGTCCGTCGTGGGCGTACCCGTCGGGGGCCTCGAGCCCCCGCCCTCGCGGCACCTGGAGGTCGACGACGCCACCGCGGACGAGCTCGGGCGCGCCCTCTTCGCCGCCCGCTGGGGCGAGGCGTCCGTCCCGTCCTGACCGCTCGTGACCCGGGCAACGGCGGGAACGTCATCTCGAACAGTGACCGAGATGGCAACACCCACGGCAGGGCTACGCACCCGCTCGAAGGCTGCCATGCCGGCCACCCCAGCGGCGACGGCCACCATTGCGCTGCCCGGACCCAGCTTCGTGAGCCTCGGCGGAAAGAGCGCCAATCATGCTCGCGAAAGCGACGCCAAGGTGTCGCGGGCTCCGTGGCACTTCTTCCACTTCTGGCCGCCACCACACGTGCATGGAGCGTTACGCGGCCGCTTCGCGTCGTCGCGGGCGTACCCGGCCATGAGCTCGGACGGTGCGCGGTGCTCCCGCAGCAACCGGCACATCTCGTCCATGGGCTGCCGGATGTGACGGAAGAACTCCTGATAGCCGGGGCACAGATAGTGCTGGCCGACCTCGCCGTACGGCGAGGTCGCGAATCGGTCCTTGGGACAGCCACCGTTGCACGCGATCAAGACGTCGCAGTCCAGGCAGAACTGCGTGAGCGTGTCGCGCTTGTCCTGCCCGAACTTGCGCTGCTGCGGCAAGGCGACCAGCTCGAGCATGGTCCGCTCGCCGATATTGCCGAGGAGGAATCCAGGCTCGACGTAGTGGTCGCACGAGTACAGGTCGCCGTTGTGCTCCAGGGCCAGCTGCTCCCCACAAGTCTCAGCATGCACGCACATCCCGCCGCCCTCGCCGTAGAAGTTGGCCAGTGCTGTGTCGAACATCTGGACGTAGACGGTGCCGATGTCGTGTCGAACCCAGTCCTCGAAGACGTCGATCATGAACCGGCCGAACTGCTGAGGTCCGACCGACCGATGGGTGACCAGCGACCCCTCCTGGGTGTACAGCGGTCGGCCGTGCACGCCGCTGCCCCAGCCCGAGTCCGCGATCTGGAACGTCTCGTCGGTGGCTCGTTCGATGATCGGGATGAACTGGATGAACGTCGCCCCCAGCTGATCACGCAGGAAGCGGTACACCCCGCGGCCGTGGTCGCCGTTCACAGCATGAACGGTGGTCAGGACGTTCCAATCGACCTTGTGCCGCTTGAGCACGTCGAGGCCGTTCATCACCCGGTCGAAGGTGGGCTTCCCGCCCTTGTCGACCCGGTAGGCGTCGTGGAGCTCTCTTGGACCGTCGACCGAGACGCCGACGAGCACGTTGTGCTCCTTGAGGAAGGCACCCCACTCGTCGTCCAGCAAGGTGGCATTCGTCTGCAGGGTGTTCAGGACGAGCTGACCTGGTCGCGCGTACTTCTGCTGAAGCTCGATGGAGCGTCGGAAGAAGTCCAGCCCCATCAGGGTCGGCTCGCCCCCCTGCCAGGCGACCACCACCTCCGGGACCGTCGCATGCGCTTCCAGGAGCTGCCGGAGGTAGATCTCCTGCAGCTCCCCAGCCATCCGGAACCTGCTGCCCGGGTAGAGCATCTCCTTGGACAGGAAGAAGCAGTACTCACAGTCCAGGTTGCAGATCGCTCCGGTGGGTTTAGCCATCACGTGGAAGGCCGCCGGCGCTCCCCGCACCGTCAGCACCTCGCCGACCCGCTCGTCGCTGAACCCCATAGCTGTCAACCCATCCATCGGATGCCCCGCTAGACACGTGCCGTCTACTCGCGCGAAAGCATCGCCTGGGCTTCACGCTCCAGATCCAGACAGGCTCGCCGCTCACATCGACGGCGACCCGCTGGATGGTGCCTCCCGCAAAGCTCCAAGGCATCTTGCCGGGTAGTCGTCCATCACGCCAGCGCCGCTGTCGCGGCAGTTCGTCGCGACGCCGGCGCGGACCGACGACCTCCCCCGAACTGTCGATCCCGCGGCACCAATCCTGGGGCTAGCGGCTGGCGCTGGGCGTAGCGCTTGCGTAGTCGAGAAGGTTTGGTTCGTTCTGGTTGTACGCCAGCTTGATCGAAAGTAGGACGAAGGCCGCAAGGAGGCCAGCAGCGATAACCGCGACGACGAGCCATCCCATCGGCGGTTTGGCTCGAGGCGGCGCGTTGTAGATCCGCGGGTCCGGCGGCGGCCACCTAGCGACATCCACCTCAACACTGTCCCATCCGACGTCCCCGTTGGGACCGACCACCGAGGTGACAGCTGTCGTTTGCGGCGCGTACGCGTCGTGGCCGAACCAAGATCCGCACCGAGAGCCGATGCTGACGGGATCGAGCAGATCGTGTCGTCCATCGCAGTCGTCTTCGACGTGACCGTCGCGTCGCTGGTCGCCGGGCATTGCTGCTTGCGCTCGTCATCGTCTGTCGGGACCACGGTAATTGGCGTGACGCCGGTATCGGACCCACCTACGATCACACGGCGACCAACCTAGGAGCAGCAGTGAGTCCGACTCTGACCGGCGACCGGTCTGTCCTGTCGTGGGCTTCCACACTTGAGCCCGCAGCCCTGGAGCAGGCGATCGCCACCGCGTCGCTGCCGTTCGTCGTCAAGCCGCTCGCGCTGATGCCCGACGCGCACCTGGGCAAGGGCTCGACCGTCGGGTCGGTCATCGCCACCGAGGGAGCGATCATCCCGGCGGCCGTCGGCGTCGACATCGGCTGCGGCATGGCCGCGATCGAGACCAGCCTGACCAGCGCCGATCTCCCGGACAGCCTCGACGCCCTGCATGACCGCGTCCGCCAGGCCGTGCCGGCCGGTGTCGGCCAAGGCCACGAGGCTCGTGAGGTCGACGTGATGCAGCTCATCACCCGTCAGCCGTCGACGAGCCTCAACGACAAGCAGGTAGCCACTGCCCGATCGCAGTACGGCTCGCTCGGCTCTGGGAACCACTTCGTCGAGGTGTGCCTGGACGAGCGTGACCGCGTCTGGATCGTGCTGCACTCCGGGTCACGCGGGATCGGCAACCAGCTGGCCGTCAAACACATCAAGGTCGCGACAGGCCTGATGAAGGACTACTTCATCTCGCTGCCCGATCCCGACCTCGCATACCTGGTGCAGGGCACGCCGCAGTTCAACGACTACANCGCCGATCTGCTGTGGGCTCAGGCGTACGCCGCAGCTAACCGCGAGGCGATGCTGACCGCNGTACTCGGCGAGTTCGAGGACTTCCTGGGGCGCCACCAGGTCGAGACCAGCCGGGTGAACTGCCACCACAACTTCACCCAGCAGGAGAACCACCGCAGCCGCAACCTGTGGATCACGCGCAAGGGTGCGATCTCGGCCAAGGCTGGGCAGATGGGGATCATCCCGGGATCCATGGGCACGCGCTCCTACATCGTCGAGGGACTCGGCAATCCGGCGTCGTTCGAGTCCTGCTCGCACGGTGCCGGTCGACGGATGAGCCGGACGGCAGCCAACAAGACGCTCTCGGTGGACCCGCTTGCCTACAAGGACATCGACCAAGTGATGAAGGACCAGGTCGACCTGGTGAAGCCGCTCCACATGCTCAGCCAGATTCTCAATTACAAGGGCGTGTCGTAGCGGGTCGACTGTGGCGAGTCGGTCACCGCCGCGTGCGGAAGGTTCCGCAGCCGGGGCGATGCCTCGCGTCTGGAGAGGCCGCCTTCGGGGATCTGTCTAGTACGTGACCGTGATCCGGTGGAGGGGCCCGTCGACGGTGATCTGGCCGCCGTAGGGCAGGACCTGCTGGGGGTCGGTGTGTCCGAAGTCGGGGCCGCAGACGACGAGCGCATCCGGGTTGTACTCGGATACGGCGCGTAGGACGGCGGCGTACTGGTCGGCGCGGAACGCGGCCCGCACCGACCCTAGTTGGTCTTCCCCGCGGTCCCAGGCTTTGGGCTTGGCGAGGACGAGAGCGGGGAACTGGGCGAGGAGTCTGCGTTCGCCGATGTTGCGGAGCATCCGGTAGACCTCGTCTGCTGGGGGCATCTCCTCGGAGGTCTCCAGCAGCAGGACGCAGCCGGCATAGTCCTCGACTGGTCGGATCCACCTGTTCGCTGCGAGGTTCCAGTGCAGGATCTCCAGGTTGCCGCCCCAGGTGCGTCCGGTGATGACCTTGTCGGCGTTGTGCCACAACCAGCCAGGTTCGGCCGTCTCCGGCAGTGCCCGGTCGAGGGTGGTGAGATCCGCCCAGTCGGGGTGCTCGTCGGTGAACGTGCTGACGGGTCCGATCTCTACGGTGTCGGTCGTGAACAGGGCGCGTCGCAAGGACTCGACGGACACCGGATGGGTTCCGCCAGGGCGGGCGAGATGAACCATCGTGGAACCGCCGTGGTAGCTGACTATCCCCAGGTTCCACAGCCAGTTGAGCAGGTTCGTGTTGTCTGAGTAGCCGACGAACGGCTTCGGGTCCGCGAGGAACACCGACGGGTCGAGATGGGGAAGGACGGTGATCTGGTCATCGCCGCCGATCGTCGCGAGGACGGCACGGATCGTCGGGTCAGCGAACGCCACCATCAGGTCCTGGGCACGCTCCCGTGGCGATGCATCCACCTTCCGGGTCGTCGGGAACTCCACAGGGACAAGGCCCAGTTCTTCACGCAGAACCCGCATCCCGATCTCGTGGACATCAGGGAACACCCCAGGACCTGCCCAGGACAGGGACACGACCGCAACACGATCGCCCGGCTCGGCCTTTCCTGGCGTGACGAGGTCAGGGGTCATCAGAGTCCGGCCGCCTCATGCCCTTCGCGCTTCGACGGCTCGGCCCCTGCTCCGGTCGCGACCATGATCTCCATGCGAGCGATCCTGCCAGTTCGACGGCCAGAGATGCGAGTGCGATCGGCACCCGTGTTCACTCCAGAAGGAGTGTCGCAATGGCGTGGTCCACCGCAGCCACCCGGCTCTGAGGCGTGTCTTGGGGCACTTCAATCAGGGTGAAGCCGAGACTCCGGTACGTGGACTCGTGAATGGCTTCGAACGCGAGCGAGTCCTG
>JGI24140J50213_10000372_pt1 | contig 21182 bp, 1 predicted proteins | sample BarGraIncu00222A_FD_50213 | JGI IMG/M metagenome (IMG submission 50213)
TGCTGTGATTCTTGCTCCTGCGACAATTTCAGGAATTTCCGGGGGTACCGTACAGGCAGCCCTAACAGATATTGGTAGTAAGCTGACTCAAAATACCTCCAATATTGCAAATAAATTGGATGCAAACAGTGCTATCACTGCTAATAGTAATTACTCAATAGTTAAATACGATACAAAAGGATTGGTAACAGGAGGAAAGATCCCTTCAACAGATGATATTAGTGATGCGGCCTCCTCTACCAATAAATACGTTACGCCAGCTCAATTGACAGTACTGGGAAATACTACAGGAACCAATACTGGTGATCAGACCTTGAGTGTTTCCAGTGGTAAACTGAAAATTTCAGCAGGCAATAGTGTAGATGTTGTTACAAGTTTAACTGCCGGAAGTGGATTAACAGGTACCGGAACAACTGGAGATATCACACTGAGCCTAGGTACAAATGCTGTTGGACCTTCTGCACTGAAAGGTAGTAGTGGAGCCTTAACTAATGGAGGTGGAAATGGGTATGTTTTGCAGTCGAATGGCGATGGAACTTTTTCATGGATGAATATTTCTTCCGGTGTTGCTGCTGATCCATCTAGTTTAGCATTAGGAACCGGACAGTTTTATATTGGTGATGCTTCCAGTAAAGCTTCTGCCATATCAAAGAGTGGTATTCCTTTGAGTGGATTTGGAGTCCCTACTGCTGATGTGTCTATGGGAACTAAGAAAATTATCTCTCTTGGAGACCCGTCCGATCCGCAAGATGCTGCCACTAAAAATTATGTAGATACGCATATGCCAGCCTCTTTAGTTGGGGCAGTGGTTTACAAAGGTACTTATGATGCTTCTGCTGGAACAATAGTTGCAAGTGGAAGTACATTACCAGCTGCAGGAAGTACTAATCTGGGTAATTATTATGTTGTAAATACAGCAGGGTCAAAGCCTATTGCGTTAAATGTTGGAGATTGGGTTATCTCTGATGGAACAAGCTGGAGTAGAGTAGCTAATGGAAACATTACGTATACTACCGATCAGGTGCCTGAAACTGCTACTCCTACAAACAAATATTATACGGAAGCAAGGGTTAATGCTAATTCTACTGTAGTTGCATTAGGAACTAACAAGGAAGATAAGTCTAATAAAGCCACTGCTATTGTTACTGAAACGACAAATACGTCTTATCCATCAGTTCAGGCCGTGAAGAACTATGTAGATGCAAGAATTCCTACTTATTCTTCTTCCAATAATGGTCAGGTATTAACAGTAGTGAGCGGTCTTCCAACTTGGCAGACTATTGCCGGAGGTGGTACGGTAACAAAAGTCTCTGTTGTTGATAATAACAATGGAATTACGGGAACAGTAGCTAACGATGCAACTACACCCGCTATTACTCTTACATTAGGAAATATTAAACCTACAGCAATAACAACCACTGGTACCATATCTGGTGGAGCAATAAACGGAACTACAGTCGCTGCAACCGGAACTGTAAGTGGTTCGAATATTAGTGCCACTGCTACTGTTTCAGGTGCCAATACTGGTGATCAGACTATAACGCTTACGGGCCCCGTAACTGGTTCAGGTAAAGGAACATTTGCAACTACGATTTCTGATAATACAATTACAACTGCTAATATAGTAAATAAAACAATTACTTATTCTGATATTGCTGATGCGACTATCACTCCTGCACAGATGAATATAGCAGGTACTGCATCTGTAGGTTCAGTTCCTGCATATGACGCATCGGGTGGTTTTACGTGGGGAACAGGTGGAGCAACAAACTTAACTTATTTGGCTACATCAACCGGAGCTACTCTAGCAAGTAGCACTGGTAATACTGTTCCAATTGGATTGGTTGATGGCTCAAATTCCGGTTTAATGAAACCAACAGACTATACGAAGCTATCTGGACTTTCTAATTACACTTTGCCTATTGCAAGTAGTGGTACTTTAGGAGGTGTGAAGATTGGAACAGGACTTGCCATTGATGGAACTGGTGTTTTAACTGCAAGCAACACCGGAACAATTACTTCTGTTGCAACAAATGATGGACTGTCAGGAGGAACGATCAATTCGGGGGCAGTTACATTAGGGATTACCAATGCTGGTATCGCTTATTCAAAAATTGCTACTCTTGCTTCTGGAAGTATTTTAGGAAATAATGGATCTGGAAATGCTGCATTGACAAGCACACAATTGAAAACTATGTTAGGCTTGAGTAATGTTGAGAACACAGCCCTATCGACGTGGGCGGGTTCTTCCAATCTATCTACTGTTGGCACTATTACAAGTGGTACATGGAATGGAGGTACTATTCCAATCGCAAATGGTGGAACCGGCGCCACTACCGCCACTGCTGCAATTACAGCCTTGCTACCTGCTCAATCAGGAAACTCAGGGAGAGTCTTACAAACTAATGGAACCAGTGCTTCATGGGCAACTGTTGGAGGAGGTGACATGTTATTAGGAACTGCTCAATCTGTAACGGCACTCAAAACTTTTGATAATTCAATGTTGGCTATAAAAGGGAGTAGCACAGGTGTAACAACCATCGTATCAACTAACACAACTTCCAATCCTTACACAATAACTTTACCTGCAGAAACCGGAACTGTCGCTATGAGATCATCTTCCTTAAGCCAGTTTGCTCCGACTACTTCGACTGAACTTGCTGGCATTATTTCGGATGAAGTAGGTACTGGAAAATTAGTGTTTAACACTTCTCCAACTTTTATTACTCCAACTTTAGGAGTGGCTTCTGCAACATCTGTTGCTGCTACAGGCACTCTAACAGGTACTCAACTAGTGTCTACTATTGCAAACGGAACGGCACCTTTAGTCGTAACTTCTACTACTCCTGTTACGAACCTTAGTATTGGTGGAAATGCTGCCACTGCTACTACTGCTACAACAGCAGCAAATCTTGCGGGCGGTGTGGCAGGTGATCTGTTTTATCAATCGGCAGCTGGAACAACGGCAAAGTTAAATAAAGGAGCGGCGGGTCAAGTATTAACAATGAATCCCGGAGCTACAGCCCCAATTTGGGCAACACCTTCTGCTGGAGGAAGTAGTATTACCGGCTTTACATATGCATATTCATCTGGAACTACTGCTTCTTTGACTATTGCAGGAAGTACTAATTATACTGCGACGGTACCTGTATTAACGAGTGCAAATACAACGGATGCAGCTGGTTTGATGGTTCAGGCAGATAGAACTAAATTATCTTATTTTCCTACTATGAGTGGCTCTCCGACCACAGCAGGTCAGGTACTTACTTTTCAAGGAGGAACAGGTCAATGGATTCAGCCAGGATTAACTTATAGTGGAACTACGGGAACCGGAACTGTTAGCATTAATAATGGAAGTAGTAGTGCAGTAATTCCAGTGTCAACATCCTCTGTTTCTGGTTTGATGATTCCAACAGATAAAGCAAAATTGGACACATATCCAACTGTAAGTAACACTCCTACAACAGGACAGGTGCTAACAGCTACTGGAACAACAACTGCATCTTGGCAAACCGCTTCTTCTGGAAGTGGTGGGGCGGCTACCAGAAGTTATTATTATGCTTTGGATGCATCAACAGGCTTGGATAATACAGATGTTATTGCTAGAGGTACTGGCAGTAAATTAAAAATTAATATGGATGCGAGTACATTCACTATTACCCTAACAATTCCGGCTGATGCGCTAGTGGATTATGTGAAAATAAATATACCCCCATCTTCATTTTTAACAGCCATACAAGGAGATCAAGACGTATACCTTGTTGTTAAAGATCTCGGTGGAATTTGGAATCAGAGTGCTATAACAATGCTTCTTCCTCAAGTTAATTTTTGGCCTTTAAGTGGTAGCAAAACCATTGCCTCATCTTATGCGTATGAAAATGCTGCAGGTTTAAATTTTAAAGTAATGAGTTGTACTGGAGGTGAATTAAAAACGTATTTGGACTTTATTGAGGTCAGAGAAGGAAGCAGTTATTCTAATGGATTTGCAATGCTACTGCAATGGTAATAAATTTAGAAATATGAAAGTGAGATCTTTTCTTTTCAGCATAGGTTTTACCTTACTCTTTATCGTTTCGTCTAATTCTCAAACTATAAAACAATTAAACGGAACTTTTAATATAACAGGGTATAAAACCGTTACATCGGGTGTTTCATATCAGATTACAGGAGATTTTACCGACAATAATGGAACGTTTAAAGCATCAAATGTCACTGTTAATGACCAGATTATAGATAAAAGTGGTAATGCTTTTAGTATAACCACTGTTACGTCAGTTAATTCGAGTACATTGGTTGTACAAACTAATGCATTAAATAAGGTTGCTCCAGCTTCTGGAAGTGGAATTCTTTATAGACCTACCTCTAGTGGTTTTTCTCTTATCGCCAATAATTCTCCACAAACTGTTTTAAGTACAGCATTGAATACATCAACATTAAAAATTAATGCTAGCTTATCCGATTTTTCATCAGGAACCAGTCTTCCTACAATTGATTATAATATAGGAGCCTACGTGCTTTATACTGGAGACTCAAAGATTTATACATTAACTTCATCTGGATGGTCGGTTATAACAGCAACTCCAGACTCACGATTTGAGGCAACAGCTGCAGATGTTCCTATCAAAAGTGCAGGTTCATTGATAAAATTAAAAACAACTGGAGAATATTATGTATCAGATGGTACCTCGTGGATACTAATTAATTCCGTATCAAGTTTACCAACAGTTCCAAAATTTGGAGATGTTTACTATGTGGCCGATGAAAATGCTCTCTATATGTTAGTTGATGATGGAGCAGGGAACAAAAAATGGATGGCCATCAGTAATTCGGGAATTTCTGCAGGAGGTGCTAGTGATTTTCCTACCAATCCAAAACCTGGTAATCTCTTCTTCAACACAGATAATAATACCTTGTATCTTTATGACAATACCAATACTTGGGTAGAAGTATCTTCTAACGGATCTACTCCGGCTGATCTTACCACCCCTGATCCGACTACTTCTACGATTAAAGAAGGTCGACTATTTTATAATACGTCAGAGCATCAGTTGTATGTATTTAATGGAACTGCCTGGATTCCGGTAGGTAATTCTCTTACTGATAGTTATATTTATGTCGGTAATAGCTCGAATATAGCCTCTCCAGTTCAGATGTCGGGCGATGCCACGATAACGAATACCGGTGTGCTGACTATTAGTGATAAGGCTGTTACAGACAAAAAGTTGGATAAGGCGAATATCCCGTTAAGTGGATTTGGAAATCCGAAAGCAAATGTTAATATGGGAGATGGCACCACAAACTTCCGTATCTCAAATTTGTTAACTCCATCAGCGCCTCAGGATGCAGCTACAAAAGGTTATATTGATAATTTATTTAGTAACCCATCGTCAATTCTATCACTTAGTTACAATAATTTATTTGTCGGCAATGCGCTGAATAAAGCTGTTGCTACGCCAAAGACTAGTATACCATTGAGTGGATTTGGTAATCCTACGGCTAATATCTCCATGAATGGGAAACTAATTACCAATTTAGCTTCACCATCAAATGGTACTGATGCAGTTAATAAAGATTATGTTGATAATAAAACTGTTGATCCAATAGATATAACATTGTATTATAATATGTTACTTGTTGGAAATGCTCAGGATCGGGCTTCAATGGTGGAAAAAAAAGATATCCCTTTTAGTGATTTTGGAACAGGTGCGGCTGATGTATCTTTTGGAGGATTTAAGGCAACTAACCTGACAGATCCCGTAGCGGTGCAGGACGCAGCTACAAAGAATTACGTAGACAACAAGATTATTAATCCCTCCAATATCGCCTTAACATCGGGAAGTCTGTTGGTCGGCAATAGTTCAGGAAAAGCTGCTGAGACATTAAAGAATTCCATTCTGTTAAGTGGTTTTGGTGCTGCTGGCGCTGATGTTTCGATGGGTAGCTTTAAAATCAATAATCTGGCTAGTCCTACTGCCGATACCGACGCAGCCAATAAGAAGTATGTGGATGATATTTTCTTAAGCCCATCGAATATGTTGGCACTGCCTGCTGGAAACTTATTTGTCGGTAATGCGTTGGGAAAGGCTGCTCCAACACTTAAGTCTTCAGTTCCTATCAGCGGATTTGGGAAGGCTATCGATAATGTTTATATGGGTGATGCTTCTACAAAATACATGATTAGCTATTTAGCTGATCCTTTGAGTGCACAAGATGCTGCTACCAAAAACTATGTGGATACCAAAGTCGCCAATCCAAGTTCGATGACATTATCTGTAGGTAATATTTTGGTTGGTAATGCGGCCAATCAAGCGGAAGCAACTCCGAAAAGCAGTGTTTCCCTCAGTGATTTTGGTGTGCTAACCTCAAATTTGTCGCTGGCCAGCTATAAAATTACCGATTTAGGAGATCCTGTCAGTGATGGTGACGCTGTCAATAAAAAGTACATTAGCACACAACTTTCTACAGTTACATCTGCCCTTACGCTACCATCCGGACAGCTGTATGTTGGAAATGCCTCCAATAAAGCTACTGCTACTGCCAAGAATACTATGCCGCTGAGTGGTTTTGCTGCTGCTGTTGCTGATGTTGCATTGGGAGGATTTAAATTGACAGGAGTTGCTGATCCAACTGCTGATCAGGAGGCCGCTACCAAAAAATATGTAGACAGTAAAGCCGGAGGTGTAACCACAGGTGCAACGCCTCCAACGAGTCCGGTAGTTGGAGCCACCTATTATAATACTACCGACAAAACACTTTATGTATACGATGGAACAACCTGGATTCCGGTAGATAATAAACTTCCTTTTGGTCAACTTTATGTGGGTGATGCAACTAATAAAGCTGTGGCTACATCTAAAAATGCTATAACTTTGAGTGGCTTTGGGTATGCCACTGCCAATGTCTCTATGGGGACTGGCTCGAATAATTATAATATTGTCAATCTGGCTGATCCGGCTGGTGACCAGGATGCTGCTACCAAGAAATATGTAGATAGTAAGACTGGTGGTATAACAACAGGTACCACTCCACCAAGCAGCCCAATAGCCGGTTCAACGTACTATAATACTACAGATAAAACTTTTTATGTATACGATGGTACAAGTTGGATTCCGGTTGACAATAAACTCCCTACCGGCCAGCTTTATGTGGGTGACGCCTCAAATAAGGCAGCTGCCACTGCTAAGAATACTATTCCGCTGAGTGGTTTTGCCGCTGCCGCTACCGATGTTGCTCTGGGTGGATTCAAATTGACAGGTGTGGCTGATCCGGCTGCCGATCAGGATGCAGCTACTAAGAAATACGTTGATGGCAAAGTTGGTAGTATAACTACTGGTACCACAGCTCCGACTAACCCAACTACGGGCACCACTTATTATAATACAATTGACAAGATCTTTTATGTATACGATGGCACCGGCTGGATTCCGGTAAACAATATTCTTCCTTCAGGATACTTGTATGTTGGTGATGCATTTAATAAAGCAGCACCTGTACTGAAGAGTGCTATTACGCTGAGTGGCTTTGGCGATGCACAGGCTAATGTTTCGATGGGTACGGGTACTACTTATTATAAAATTATCAATTTGTCTGATCCTACTGCCGATCAGGATGCTACTACTAAGAAATATGTGGACAGTAAGACGGGTAGTGTAACCACAGGTACCACTCCACCTACTAATCCAACGGCAGGTTCAACGTACTATAATACTACAGATAAAACTTTTTATGTGTACGATGGTACAAGTTGGATTCCGGTTGATAATAAACTCCCTACCGGCCAACTTTATGTGGGTGATACCTCCAATAAGGCAGCTGCCACTGCCAAGAATACTATTCCGCTGAGTGGTTTTGCCGCTGCTGCTGCCGATGTTGCTTTGGGTGGATATAAATTGACTGGCGTGGCTGATCCTGCTGTCGATCAGGATGCTGCCACCAAGAAATATGTAGATGGTAAAACCGGTGGTGTAACAACAGGTACCACTCCGCCAACTAATCCCACAGCAGGAAGCACATATTATAATACTACGGATAAAACATTTTATGTGTATGATGGAACAAGTTGGGTTCCGGTAGATAATAAACTTCTTACAGGTCAACTTTATGTGGGTGATGCCTCCAATAAGGCTGCTGCTACTGCTAAGAATACTATTCCATTGAGTGGTTTTGCTGCTGCTACTACTGCTATTGATTTAGGAACTAATAAGATAATTAATGTAGTAGACCCTACGGGTGATCAGGATGCTGCCACCAAGAAGTATGTAGATGGTAAAACTGGTGGTGTAACCACAGGCACCACTCCGCCAACTACTCCAACAGCAGGTTCGACGTATTACAATACTACCGATAAAACCTTTTATGTGTATGATGGTACAAGTTGGATTCCTGTAGATAACAAACTTCCTACAGGTCAGCTTTATGTGGGTGATGCCTCTAATAAAGCCGCTGCCACCGCCAAGAATACTATTCCGTTGAGTGGCTTTGCTGCTGCTGCTACCGATGTTGCGTTGGGTGGGTTCAAATTGACTGGCATGGCTGATCCTGCTGCCGATCAGGATGCTGCTACAAAAAAATATGTCGATAATTTGTTGGCAACAGTCAATTCAACTCTTTCCTTACCACAAGGAAATATGTTGGTGGGGGATGCATTAGGTAAAGCCGCTTCAACAGCCAAAAGCGCTATTACCTTGAGTGGTTTTGGTTATGCTACCGCCAATATCTCGATGGGTACGGGGTCAAATAACTATAATATAGTCAATCTGGCTGATCCAAACGGCGATCAGGATGCCGCTACCAAGAAATATGTAGATACTAAAGCTGGCACTACTACCAAACCAACCAATCCGACTGCCGGTGCTACTTATTACAATACCACTGACAAGACGTTGTATGTGTACGATGGAACAGGTTGGGTGCCGGCTGTTCTTGGAGATAATTTGGGAAATCATACAGCAACTCAAAATCTCAAAACAGTAACGTATGCTATTAGCAGCGATGGTGCGAATGGAAAAGGCCTAAGTTTTGAAACAGCCGGTAATGCTATGTTTTCACAAGATGTTACTGTACAGGGAAACTTTTACACACCTTCCGATAAACGATTGAAAACTAATATTGAAACGCTTGGCAATGCCTTGCAGGCCATTGATTCTATGCGTGGTGTTCGTTTTGAATACAAAGATCAAAAAAAATATGCTAAAGGTACTAAAGTAGGGGTAATTGCCCAGGAACTGATGAAAGTGTATCCCGAAATGGTGACTAAAGGTGCTGATGGGTTCTTCAAGGTTGATTATACCCAACTTACAGGCGTATTAATTCAGGCTGTAAAGGAACAACAACAACAAGTGAAACAACAGCAGTTGGAAATCAACGAACTGAAGGAACGTTTGGATAAGCAGCAACTGCAAATTAATGCTATTCTGAAGAAAGAAAATTAATATTCGATGGAGTTTAATTCTTAGTTTATTGCGACCTGAAACTATGAAAAACAGCAGTGCCTTTGTGAAGATGATAAAGGCGTAAAATTAAATTATTGGGTAATACTCTTAAAACATTGATAATGCAAATCAGAAGTTGCAGTCATATACATCCTATTAAAAATGAGTTATTTCCCGTAGAAAATACATATCAATAGAAAATGAAAACAGCCTCGATCAATTTCCCTAGGGGGATAAATAGAAAAAAACATGAATATCCATGGGACAACAGATATGTAAGTAAGCAATAATATTTAATGATATATTTCCTGATAACAAGATGCAGATAAACAGTCTTGTAACTCGTAACTATTTACCTGTAACTATTTTTCTTAGACTAATATAAAAGATGAACAGTCTTGTAACTAGTAACTAAATTCTTGTAACTACTTATTATATTTTGAAACGATTACTCTCTATAATCTTAATTATTTTTTCTGTTCTGGCAGTTGGGCTAAGTCCGTTGTCAGGTCAGAATCATTTTAGGGTAATCGATGGTATTCCTCACCTTCCACAGTTAGATCCTACTACCATAACAAATCCGGAGACCGGAATGCTTATTTTTAGTAGTACCGATTTAAAACCAATGATCTATACCGGATCAGGTTGGGAAACTTTATGTACGGAGAATGTCAGTGCTATAACTGCTCAGGAGTATTTTATAGTAAAAAATGGTATTCCTTTTCTTCCCACTTTTGGTTCTGTTCCTACTGGATTACTGGTTTCGGGTACAATATATTATTCCACTGTGCAAAAGTCTGTTATGATTTACAATGGTAGTACTTGGTTCAAAATGGTAGATATGCTTACCGGAACTATTGCCAACAATGCAGGTTTTACTTCCGGTACAGGTGTAAAAACATTTAAGCTTCCGGTTATAAATGCCAATCCTTCTTCTGTAGGATTAACTGCCGGTGCTTTTTATATCAATTCTTCCACCAAAGTAATTCGTTATTATGATGGTAGTACATGGCAGGACATAAGTTGTCAGCCAGTTGTGAAAACTATTGCTGTGACTAATCTGACCGGATATACCGCTGAGAGTGGTGCCGAAGTAGTAACCAATGGTGGTTCACCAGTAACACTTACCGGAATATGCTGGAGCCCGAACTCAGATCCGGATACTTTGCTGACATCCAAAACAAGAATACTCACTACTGGTTCTGGGATAGGAACTTTTGCCAGTCAGATTACAGGTCTGTTGCCAAAGACTACCTATCATGTTCGGGCGTATGCATTAAACACTCAGGGTCTCGTTTACGGTGAAGATATTGTATTTACAACTCCGATAGCTCCACCAACAATTATTACCCTGGATGCCAGCAAAATTACAAGTATTTCAGCTGAAAGTGGAGGTGATATCACAGCCGATGGCGGATCATCGGTTACTGCTCGTGGAATTATCTGGAGTTCTATATCAGATCCGTTGAATGATCCTTCTCATATAGTTACCAATGATGGTTCCGGAGTGGGATATTTCCCTAGCACATTGGATGGATTACTTGGAAACACAACCTATTATGTGCGGGCTTATGCTGTAAATTCGGCAGGTACTGCATATGGAAATCTGGTTCAGTTTATAACACCGGCACCTATACCTCCTGTGCTTAATCCGACACTTACAATTAGTAGTATCGCCGGAGAGTCGGCTGTTGGCAAAGCTACTATCTTGAATAATGGAGGTGCTATTGTTACCGAACGAGGTGTTTGCTATAGTACAGATAAAATAAACTATACCTACATTGCGTCTTCTACGGTAACACCTACTGATATTGGAACCTTTATCACCGATCTGACCGGTTTATCTCAGGGAACAACCTACTACGTTAAGGGCTATGCCAAAAATAGTGCAGGAATAGGCTATACTAGTGAAGCTAGTTTTGTCACAGCAGCTTTGACAAGTATAGTTACTATTAAACCGGTAATCACAGGAAGCTTTACAGCTCAGAGTGGTGGCGTAATTTCAAGTACAGGATATTCTACTATAACTCAACGAGGTATTTGCTGGAGTATAACTAAAAATCCTACAATAGATTCACTTAGCAGAACTTCTGATCCTGTAGTTGGTGATGGTACAGGTACTTATACCAGTACACTATCATCGCTTATTCCGGGTACTACTTATTATGTTCGGGCTTATGCAGTCAATGCAGCCGGTACTGCCTATGGTAATCTGGATAGCATATCGATGCCTGATTATGCTAAGGTTCAAACATTGGCTGCCTCCTCTTTATACATGACTACTGCCACTTGTGGTGGAAATGTGTTGAGCGACGGTGGATCAGCAGTGACAGAACGTGGCGTTTGTTGGAGTATCAGTGCAAATCCTACGATATCAAATACGAAGACGTCTGACGGAGATGGCTTAGGATTATTTACCAGCTACCTTACAGCTTTGACCCCCAATGTAAATTATCATTACAGAGCTTATGCTGTGAATAGTGTAGGAGTTTCTTATGGCGACGATATGACTTTTACCATAATTCCGGATGCTCCTTATATTATTACACTTCCGGTAACTGATATTACCAGCATGTCCGGAATTAGTGGAGGTGACATTAAAAGTAGTGGTGGTGCTTCGATAACTTTAAGAGGTATTATATGGAGTACTAAAGGTGATCCGTCTTTAGATCCTCAAAATATAGTTACCAACGATGGTTCAGGGGTCGGAATTTTCCCTACAAAAATGCAGAACCTGTTGGGTAATACGACCTATTATGTACGTGCTTACGCAGTGAATGCCTATGGCAAAGCCTATGGAGATCTAAAAGTCTTTACAACCTTACCTCCGGTTTTGGCGGAAATAATGCCTCCTACTTTTGATATTAAAGATATTACCAGTACATCGGCAATGGGCGAATTTCTTATTCTCAACAATGGCGGCGATCCTATAACGGATAGGGGAATCCGGTATACTACCGACAGAATTATGTATACGTACGTATCATCTTCAACACTGAATTTGACAGATATAGGTACCTTTGATTCTTATCTGACAGGCTTAACACCCAATACGACTTATTATGCAGAAGCGTATGCTATTAATAAGGTGGGTACGGCGATCAGTACCGAAACAAGTTTCAGAACATCAACACCTGCAACTTTAACCACTATTACTCCGAAATATTTGGGTGGCACTACGGCATCCAGTGGTGGCGATATTACCAATACGGGTTATTCAATTATAACTTCACGTGGTGTCTGCTGGAGTACGGACAAAAATCCGACTGTTGATTTGACCACCAAAACTTCAGATGGTGTAACCGGTGATGGTACCGGTACCTATACCAGTGCCCTAACCGATCTGCTTCCGGGTACCACTTATTATGTCCGTGCTTATGCCAATAACAGTGCTGGCATTGCCTATGGTAATTTGGATAGTTTGGTTGTGCCTGATTATGCAAAAGTACTTACGCTGGCTGCTTCCTCTTTATACGTTAGTACGGCTACCTGCGGTGGTAATGTGCTGAGCGATGGTGGTGCAGATGTAACTGAATACGGTGTCTGCTGGAGTACCAGTGCAAATCCGACTATTGCTAATACCCGTACTTCAGATGGATCCGGATTAGGACTGTTTACAAGTTATCTCACAGGCCTAACTCCGAATGTGCTTTATCATTTCAGAGCTTATGCTGTGAATAAGGTCGGTGTTTCATATGGTGATGATTTGACCCTTACTGTTATTCCGGATGCTCCGTTAATTATAACTCTTCCTGTAACCGAAATTACCAGCATGTCGGGAAACAGTGGCGGTGATATTCAGAGTAGTGGTGGAGCTCCAATCACATTAAGAGGTATTATGTGGAGTACAAATGGTGACCCGCTCACCGATCCTTTAGCTACCGTTATTACAAACGATGGTTCCGGTGTAGGACAGTTCCCTACAAAAATGGATAACCTCCTAGGAAACACTACCTATTATGTTCGTGCCTATGCAGTGAACAGCTATGGGAAAGCTTATGGAGATTTGAAGGTATTTACCACCTTGCCTCCAATCCTGGCAGAAGTGATGCCTCCAACCTTCAGCATTGACGATGTCACCAATTATACGGCAACAGGTGTTTTCCTGATAAAGAATAATGGAGGTGCTCCTATTACTGATCGTGGGATCCGCTATAGTACTGACCATATTAACTATATCTATGTTTCGTCAACCACATTGAACAAAACAGACATTGGTACTTTTATAACAAAGCTGACAGGTTTAACTTCGAATACAACTTATTATGCAGAGGCATATGCTATAAATAGTGTTGGTCTGGCTATAAGTAGTGAAGCTAGTTTCAGAACTACTTCATTGGCTATTTTGACAACTACAACACCCAATACCGTAACCGGATTTACGGCTACAAGTGGTGGTGATATTACCTTTACCGGCGATGATATAATTTCTGCCAAAGGTATCTGCTGGAGCACTTATGTGAACCCGACAATTGATTTGACAACCAAAACGTCGGAGGCACTTAGTGGTATAGGTACCGGAAGTTTTACCAGTTATATCACAGGTTTGACTCCTGGTGTAAAATATTATGTTCGTGCTTATGCCGTGAATAGTTTTGGGGTAGCTTATGGAAATCTGGATAGTTTGTTTACCGCTACTACTGCTTATATAACCACCACTCATCCTACATCGGTGACTAATATATCAGCTGTTACCGGAGGATATATTAATAGTGATGGAAGTCAATCGGTATATACACGTGGAGTTTGTTGGAGTACACATCCTAATCCTACAACGGCCGATAGCTATATTTATAACGGAAGCGGTATCGGAGGTTTTGGTATTACCATAACCGGATTAATGGGAAGTACTAAGTACTATGTGAGGGCCTATGCAATCAATAGTGTTGGAACTGCTTATGGAAATCTGGATAGTTTAAAAACATCAGCACCGATATTGGAAGCAGTCTCAACAACGGATGTGATTAATATTGGTGGTACAACAGCGTTGGGAAGAGGTTATGTCGGAAATATAGGCGGTACCGATGTCACGGAAAGAGGATTCTGCTGGAATACTACCGGAGGTTCCTCTGTTGAGGGATCACACGCAGCTTGCGGTACCAGTGGTCATGGAAGTTTTGCTGCAAGTCTGAGTGGTCTGACTCCGAATACGAAATATTATGCCAGAGCGTATGCTGCCAATAGTGTCGGAGTAAGTTATGGAGCTGAAATAACGTTCTCAACCTTTACCATTGCTACGATTATTACTACGCCGGCTTCTGAAATAACAAGTACTACAGCCAAGAGTGGTGGTGATATTATCAGTGATGGTGGAGCGTTAGTGTATACCAGCGGAATTTGCTGGAGTACAACAGGCAGTCCTACTATTTATGATGCACACACTACGAGTGGGGTGGGTATAGGTAACTTTATTCACAGTCTCACCGGTTTAATGGGAAGTATCAAATATTATATCCGGGCTTATGCCATTAATGATGCCGGTACAGCTTATGGTAATGTTGAAGAGTTTACAACTTTACCGCCTGTAATTCCGACATTAACTACTACTTCTGCTGTGAGTGGCGCTAGCGGAACAATAGCCTACTGTGGTGGAGCAATAAGCAGCAATGGCGGTGGAGTGATTAGCACCGAGGGAATTGTATGGAGTACTACTTCTGGTTTCTTACCGGATACGGTTACCATGAATAAAACAATTCAATCGGGATCAGGAAACTTTGGTTCGACATTGACTAATCTGAAGAAAGGTACCGTTTATTATGTAAGAGCTTATGCCACAAATGTCGCCGGCACTGGGTATGCAAGTAATGAGGTTTCTTTTACTACTTTCGATCTTCCGATCATAACAACGGTGGCTCCGTCGAAGGTAACTAATGTAAATGTAACCACAGGAGGAAATATTACTTCCAATGGTGGAACGGATGTACTCGAAAGTGGTATCTGCTGGAGTACAGATATTCTTCCAACTGTTAGCGGTGAACATTATTCGGATGGTTCAGCCTATGGTTTGTTTATGCGGACAATTACCGAATTACTGGGAAGTACTACCTATTATTTGCGTGCCTATGCACGAAACAGTGTGGGGCTGGTTTACGGACAAGTGGAAAGCTTTACCACGCAACCTCCTACCTTGGCTACTATTGTAACACTTCAACCGATAGCAACCAGTTCGGTTGCCGGTGTAAGTGGTGGAAATATTCTCAGCCACGGCGGATCGTTGGTTACTTCACGTGGTATTTATTGGAGCACACAGCAGGGCTTTGATCCGGATACCATCACATTCAATAAGACAGCGCAAACCGGATATTATAAAGGAACATTTAGTGCCAGTCTTGCCGGACTTACTCCGAATACGGTTTATTATGTAAAGGCGTATGTGGTTAATTCTGTAGGCACTGCTTATGGCGATGAAATGAGTTTCAGAACGCCAACGCTTCCAACTTTAACAACGGCTTATGCTTATGCCACCGGTCCTACTAAAGCGGTGAGTGGAGGTACTATTTCCGATAATGGTGGAGCTGATATAAGTTCAAGAGGAGTGCTTTGGAGCAAAGTACCGAACTTTAATCCGGATACTGTCACAGCCAGAACTTACAATGGCACTGGCTCAGGTACTTTTGTTAGTAATTTGTCTGAATTAAAAGGAAATACCGATTATTATATTCAGGCTTATGCTACCAATGTTGCCGGAATAGCTTATGGGAATATTTTAAAATTCACCACCGATCCGGCTACATTAGCCACTTTGTCTACCCGTGGGGCATGGGATGTTTACGGTACATCAGCTACTTCTGGAGGTTATGTTTCCGATAATGGGGGAGAACCCATTTTGTCGAGAGGTATGGTATGGGCTACTACCCCAGACTTTAGGCCTGACACAGTCGTAGTGAACAAGGCTGTACAAGGTGCTATGGGTCTTGGCTATTTCTCTACCGGTATGGGAGGTCTTCGTAGAGGTACAACTTACTATGCTTGTGCCTATGCTATTAATAGTATTGGAGTTGCTTATGGTAATGTAATTAGTTTTACAACGCTTGATTTTGCGAAGTTAACGACGATGTCGGTATCACCTTCGTCTACAGGATATGCAGCAAGTGGAGGTGGAACGTTGCTGAGTGATGGCGGTACATCAATTACCAATAATGGTGTATGTTGGAGTACCAGTCATGGCCCAACGGTAGGGCTTTATACAAAAACAACTTATGATGGTTGGTCTGGAAATAACTTCTATAGTAGTCTGACTGGTTTGGCACCAGTTACTACCTATTATGTTCGTGCTTATGCCAGCAATAATCAGGGAGTAGCTTATGGTAATGAGGTTAGCTTTACTACGCCCGTGGCATTGCCTGTTATTACGACGACTTATGCTACTCAGACATCGAAATCATCTGTTGTAACTGGTGGAAACATTACCTTTAACGGTGGTGGGGATATAACCGAACGAGGTGTTATCTGGAGTACCGATGCCAGTTTCAATCCGGATACCGTTGTTGTAAATAAAACATCAAATGGTATGGGAAGTGGTAAGTTCAATAGTGTGATTTCTGGTATGCAACTGAGCATCTCTTATTACATACGAGCTTATGCCGTGAATAGTGCTGGTATTAGCTATGGAAATCAGGTAACTGTAACTCTATTCCCTACGGCTCCGGTTTTGAATACGCTTGAACTTACGCAGGTTACGGGTGGTTCGGCTATGAGTGGTGGTGAAATTACGAGTGATGGAGGTAAGCCGATTACGCTGAAAGGAATTTGCTGGAGTACATCTACCAATCCTACTACCAGTAATAGTCACACTACCAATGGCTCAGGTACAGATACATTTACAGCAATGGTTTCCGGCTTATTGCCCAATACGCTTTATTATGTGAGAGCTTATGCAATTAACATGATCGGTACGGCTTATGGTATAGAACGGACTTTCCAAACCAATGGAATTCCGACTCTTACTGCTACCACACCGGTAACTAAGATTATTGCCACTACTGCTACCAGTGGTGGAGTGATAACAGACGACGGACGTTCTCCTATTCTGACCAGAGGTATTTGCTGGAGTACGTACAGTAATCCTACCATTGCATTGACAACAAAAACGGTTGATAATTCATCCAGTGCCATTGGTAGTTTTATTGCAGACATGAAAGGGTTAACACCTGCTACTACGTATTATGTCCGTTCTTATGCTACCAATGCAGTAGGTACGGGTTACGGTAGTCAGGTTCAGTTTACTACCCTGGCTGTTCAATTACCGACAGTGACTACCATACATCCTTACAATGTAGATAGCGTAAAAGCAACCAGTGGAGGTACTATATTTGATAATGGTGGAATGCCAATTACCGCTAAGGGTATTTGTTGGAGTACTACTCCTAATCCTACCATAGCGCTGACGACCAGAATAACCTATCCTACCGCCGGAGATACTACTTATACCAGCATTTTTGCCGGCTTATCTCCCGGAACGAAATACTATGTACGTGCGTTCGCTATCAACAGCAAAGGTGCTGGCTATGGTAATCTCGATAGTTTGACTACGCAGGTTATTCATGCCAGTGTAAGTAACGTAGTGATATCAAATATAACGAAGACTACGGCTAATGGTGCGGCTTCAGTTATTACTGATGGTGGAGCTCCGGTTGCGGTTCGTGGACTTTGCTGGAATATGACTGGTAATCCTACGATAGCCGATGATACACTTTGTGTTGGTAAAGGTCTTGGCAACTTTACCGATACGCTTAAGAACCTGGTAGAAGGTAAAACTTATTACGTGCGGGCATTTGCAACAAACAGTGCCGGTACGGCTTACAGTGCGGTTGCTGCGACCTTCCAGATTTGTCCTTCTGCCTTTACGGTTCTCCATTACGAAGGATTAAACGGAGCTGCTGTAACCAAGACGGTTACGTACGGTTCTGTTAGTACAAATATTTCAGGAGCTGCTAAATGTTGGATTACACAAAACCTGGGTGCCGATCATCAGGCTACTTTGGCTACCGATGGTACTGAACCGTCTGCCGGTTGGTACTGGCAGTTTAACCGGATTCAGGGCTATCAGTTTACAACTGCCCGTTATCCGCTAACCTGGGCTACTACCATCAGTGAAAGCAGTGATTGGGTCCCTGCCAATGATCCTTGTAACAAGTTGCTCGGAAATGGGTGGAGAATTCCGACTTATGTAGAATGGACAAATGCTGATGGGGCTCCACAGAACTGGAATAATTATACAGGTACATTCGCTTCTGTATTAAAATTACATGCAGGAGGATATCTTGCAAATGGGGCTATTACAAGCCGAAATGCCGTTGGCGAATTTTGGACCAGTAAGCAAATTACTGCTGCTAATGGTGGAAATTTAGGTTTCGACGGCAGCACATGCACCATGCAAAACAATGTGAAATCCACTTATGCATTTTCACTACGTTGCTTGAGAGACTCTATTGTGATAAGTGCTCCATCTGTGAGCGATGTGACTATTGCCGGAAAATCGAAAACAACTGTAATTGCTACGGCTGCAGCTACTCCTGATGGAGGAACTCCGGTTACTGCCAGAGGATTCTGCTGGAATACCACCGGTACTCCGGATCTGACTGATCATGTTGTTGCTGTGGGCGATAGTGTTGGAATCTTTACTGATAGCATTACCGGATTAGAAGAAGGTACTACGTATTATATCCGGGCGTATGCAACCAACAACATAGGAACTACTTACAGCTCTACGGTAACGCAATTTAAAGTGTGTCTTCCTCAATTTACAGTTCAGCATGTTGCTGGATTGAATGGAGCTCCGGTAGATAAAACGGTTACCTATCATGCGGTAAGCGCTACCTATTCCGGAGCGGCACGTTGTTGGATTACACAGAATCTGGGTGCCGATCATCAGGCTACTGCTGTGAATGATGCAACCGAACCGTCTGCGGGCTGGTACTGGCAGTTTAACCGGATTCAGGGATATAAAAATGATGGGACCCGTACACCATCAACCACTTGGACCAGCAATACGGAATCCAGTGACTGGCTCCCGGCTAATGATCCATGTAACCGCATGTTGGGTGGTGGCTGGCGTATTCCTACTTCAACTGAATATGCTAATGTGATCGCGAACGGAGGTATTCCATTTAGTACGCCGTTGAAACTTCATGATTCAGGATATCTCAACTATGCGGATGGTTCATTAGCTGGTAGAAATACCTATGGCATTTTCTGGAGCAGTTCTGCTACAACCACTACATATGCTACATATCTTCAATTTAGTAGTGGAGCTAATAATATCTATAGTAGTTATAAATGGCATGGTTTCACACTCCGTTGTCTTAAAGATACAGTGGTATTATCTACACCATCGGTAAGTACTGTCACTTTCTCTGATATGACTTCATCCACTGCCGGAGTTTCGGCTATTGTCACTCCCGATGGCGGCTCTCCGGTAACGGAACGTGGTTTTTGTTGGAATACAACAGGCGATCCATCGATATCAGATAATAAGATTGCCAGTGGAGCCGATGTAGGTAACTTTAGCAGTACTGTTAGTGGTTTAGTAGAAGGTCCTACCTATTATGTAAAAGGGTATGCTATCAATAAAATTGGTATAGCCTATGGTCCGGTTAACAGCTTTAGAATTTGTCCACCGGTATTTGCTGTTCAGCATATTGCCGGTATTGATGGTGCTCCGGTCACTAAAAAAGTAGATTATCACTCCGTGAGCAGCACACTTTCCGGTAAGGCAGTTTGTTGGATTACGCAGAATCTGGGTGCAGACTCGATAGCAAGTGCTAATACGGATGCAACAGAGCAGGCTGGTGGTTGGTATTGGCAATTTAACCGTATACAAGGCTTTAAAAATGATGGAACTGTCCGTACCCCTGCAACTTCCTGGATTGCTATTAGTGAAACAAGTAACTGGATTGCACAAAACGATCCATGTACTCACCTTCTTGGATCGGGATGGCGTATTCCTACCAATACAGAATGGGTAAATGTAATTGCTAACGGTAATCTTGCTGCTACGATGGCGTACAATACACCATTAAAAATGCACATGGCAGGCAATTTGGATAATGGCTCATTGATAAACAAACGGGGTGCTTCTTACGGAATCTTCTGGAGTAGTACTCAAAGTGCTGCTACTACAGGTTATAGTATGTATTTCAGTACGGGTGGCAGTGTGACCTATAATTTGCATAGTAAGTATCAATATGGATTCTCACTTCGCTGTTTGCGCGATACGATAGTAATTGCAGCACCATCAGTAGGTCAGGTGTCGGTCAGCGTATCGTCTATGACCGGAACTTCGGCTGATGTTTCTGCTGCTATAGGTTCTGATGGTGGAGCATCCGTAACTGAGCGTGGTTTCTGTTGGAATCTGACGGGTAACCCAACCCTGAGCGATAACCATATTACTGATAGTGCTGTTGGAACAGGTAGCTTTACCGGTACTATTACCGGCCTGACCGAAGGACCGAAATATTATGTACGGGCTTACGCCACCAATAGCGCCGGTACAACGTACGGCGAAGGAACCGGATTTAGTGCTATTTTGACTAACATTTGTCCGGATACCTTTAATATTCAGCATACCGTTGGATTCAGAGGCGCTCCTGTTACCAAAACGGTTACTTATCATGCCGTGGGAACTTATATGTCAGGTGCTGCCAAATGCTGGATTACGCAAAATCTGGGAGCCGATCATCCGGCCACTTCTGCTTTTGATGCTACCGAAGCTTCAGCTGGATGGTATTTCCAATTCAACCATGCTCTTGG
>JGI24140J50213_10000373_pt1 | contig 21120 bp, 19 predicted proteins | sample BarGraIncu00222A_FD_50213 | JGI IMG/M metagenome (IMG submission 50213)
TTTGTATCGTTATCTGAAGTTGATTCATTATTTTCTTAAACTGGATTTTGTTCTTTCAGTCATAAAGTAAAACCTAATACACTATTCATCGGAAGCCTGAACTAATGACATATATTCACCAAAATGCGGAATTTAACCTATCGCTTTCTTAAGTTTAGCATTGGCCTGGCTGAGTTTTTTGTTTATGTTCAGATATTCTTTGTTTTTGGCATTGAGTGACAATTCGTAATTAATCCGGTCTGTAATGTTGACCCCAATACAAACAATACCGGTAACATCATTTTTCTCATTCATCAGATTTGTGAAGTTCCACGATAAATATATATTCTCACCATTCTTTGCAATGATTTCATTTTCAATTTGTCCGCTATCATTGAGTCCTTTTAATGCATTGTCAAAAATACTTTTTATATCATTTCTTAAATAAAGCGGTATAAATAAATCGAACCAATATTTATTGATTACCTCTTTTTCAGAATACCCGGTGATATCAAGGAGATAAGTATTACAAAAAACCACATTCCCAAAATTGTCTAATATTAACGAAGCTATATTTCCACTCTTTAGGATTTTACCCAACCTTCGTTCCGACTCCTGGAGCTTCTCTTTAGTAAGATTGTTTTGGAAATTATTTGATTGGCGCAACAACAGAATACCCAATAGCATTGTACCGGGCGAATAGAACAAAATCAGTGGTATGGCTATTGCTTTGATAGTTGGGATTATTTCTTTAGCCGGTAATAATATTGTAAACGTTAACATTATAAAATGTACAATCAATCCTAAAGAAAACAATTCGAGATAAATGTTTTTCTGTTTCCATGAAGGTCTGTAAGCTCTCCATAAAAGACCAATAGTTCCCGATGAAACTATGACCGCCAATCCCATCCACACACCTCCACCTCCAATTAAAAAACGCATGACTCCGGTAATTAACATTGCAGTTATCGTTGGTATGGGTCCGAAAAATAGTCCTGAAACTGATAGCATTATTGAACGGGTGTCGAATAAAATTCCCGGTACCAGAATCCAGGGGGTGTAAATCAGCGCTATCCCAATAATACCCAAAATCAATCCTGTAATTAATTGATAGGCAGGCTTTTTGGAAATCTCAATCCTAAGCCAGGAGTTTTCATATAACATAGCAAAAGCGAAAAGAATTGCTATATTTTGCATCAATCCGATTATCATCTCATTCGTCATAGCATCTATTTTTGATTAATTGAACTATAATACAATTAATATAATTGCTGGTACTGTAAAAATTAATATATAAATTTAATACAAAAATGACTAAATCCGGTAATAATTAAATAAATAATTTTAAAAATTAATATGCGGTAAAGATAATGACAGATTACAACATTACGATACTTATATGGTACAGTTTTTGATAAAATTCGAATCTTAAACCATTCATTCTTTTTCTATATGGTTTACATGTTGACCAATGTTTGATTTTTTAATATCTTTACATATTGCATCATTAAATATCAAAACATATGAAAACAATTCTGCTTTCGATTTCAATTGCACTCTTTGCAGTAGCTTCGGCTCAGGAAACCAAAAAACCTGTTGATTCTAAAATCGATAATGTGACCGTTTTTTTGAATGGCGCACAGGTATCTCGAAAAGCAACAGTTCAGATTCCTGCCGGGACTACGGATCTCGTTTTTCATGATGTTTCCACTTCAGTGAATCCTCAAAGTATCCAGGTGACTACCGACTTTGACATTACTGTCCTTGCGGTCAATCACCAGATCAACTATATCGAAGAGCAAAGCAAGCGTGAAGAGATTACGAAACTCGACACCCAATTAAAGGCGCTCAAAGAGAAACTGAATTATCAAATGGCTATGCTCCAGGTCTTCCAGCAGGAAGAAAACATGCTGATCAAGAATCAGGCTATTGGAGGCAGTAATGTGTTGCTGAAAGCCGCCGATCTGAAAGAGGCCATGGACTTTCAGCGTGCCCGAATGACAGAGGTCAAAAATAAACAACTCGAAATCAATCAAATAATTGCAACAATTAATAAGGATAGCACAAAGATCCAGCTGCAATTGAATGAATTGAATGCGCAAAATACCAGAGCATCCGGTGAGATCGTGGTGACGGTGATGGCAAAAGAGGCAGGCACGGCCAAGATGGGCATCAGCTATGTGGTCAATAATGCCGGATGGTATCCCTCATACGACCTGCGTGTTACAGATATCAGCAAGCCAATGTATCTGAAATACAAGGCCAATGTTTATCAGAATTCCGGTGAGGAGTGGAAGGATGTCAAACTGATGATCTCTTCAGGAAATCCAAAGGAGAGCGGAACCAAGCCAACATTGAATGTCTGGAATCTGGATATTATGGCAAAAAATCCTTCATCTCTTGATGAAGTAGTTATTGTCGGGTATGGCACACAACGAAAACCAGCACAAATGGAAGAAAAATCCATGATGATCCGAGGGTCTCAGTCACTCATGGCACCTGCTGCTATACCTAAAGCCACAGTTTCAGAAGGCCAGACCGCTTTCCAGTTCGAGATTGAGCAAGCCTATAACATCCCCTCCGATGGCAAACAACACACGGTAGATGTTCAGGAAAATACAATCAATGCCACTTATGAATATTTCTGTATCCCCAAAAAGGATAAAGATGTATTCCTCACAGCCCGGATTACAAACTGGGAAGAGCTGAACCTGCTCAACGGAGATGCCAATCTCTATTTCGAAGGCACGTATCTGGGGAAAGCCTTTCTCGACACCCGCAATACCAAAGACACGCTTGAAATCTCATTGGGACGTGATAAAAACATCCTTGTAAATCGCACAAAACTCAAGGAGTTTAGCAAGAACCAGATATTGGGAAGCAGCAAGACCGACGAACGCAGTTGGGAGATCACCATCCGCAATAAGAAGCAGCAGCCCATCAATATCACCATCCAGGATCAGTTCCCAACCTCTACCAACAAAGACATTGTTGTTGATAAGGGAAATTATAATGAGGGATCGCTCGACGAAACGACCAATATGATCACCTGGCGACTGAAGATTGATCCCGCAAAAGAGAAGAAGATCGGCTTTAATTATTCTGTGAAATCACCTAAAAGCGCTTCTATAGTTTTGGAATAAAGCGCTTGTTTGTAAATATTATTTGTACGTTTGCAAAAACTAAACCACCTATGAAATCACTCTTTTGTATAATATTATTATTTGTTTCAGTCTCATCTTTTGGTCAGGCAACACCCGGAACGGTCAGTTTTACGGTTACAACTATTGATAACTATAAAAAATATTCACCCGATCATGTTATGGCAATCTGGGTCGAAACCGGATCCGGAAACTTTGTTAAAACCTTGCAGGTTCAGGCCGGCAAACGGAAACAACATCTTTATACCTGGAATACCAAATCGGGAGGGAATAAAGTTGATGCCATTTCCGGTCCAACTTTGCCCGATCATGATAAAGTTACAGTTACCTGGAATTGCAAAGACACCACAGGTACAGTAGTGAAAGACGGGCCATATCAAATTGTAACAGAATATACGGATGAACATGCACAGGGGCCATTAGTGACAGTTCCCTTTACAAAAGGCACAAGCGTTGTAAAGTTAACTCCTGCAAAGCAGCAATGGTTTACAGATATGAACCTTACTTACACTCCCGGAAATATAACCGGTTCATTGCAGTCAAAACGGTAATTATATAATACCAACATCATGAAAAGGTTTTTAATCACATGCTTTATTTTGACAGTTTCACTGTTTGCAGCCATGGGCCAAACAAAGACAGACCGCATCAAAACTGCATTATTGATTGTCGATATTCAGGATTTCTATTTCCCGGGTGATGGTCCAGGTTTGGTCAACGTGATCCCTGCAAGTTTAAATGCAAAGGAGATCCTGCAGGCATTCAGGGACAAGAAACAACTGGTTGTACATGTCAAACACAAGGCAGTCAAGGGAGGCGAGATCCATAAAAACGTTGAACCGATAGCCGGCGAGAAAGTAATTACCAAGACAGATGTAAACAGTTTCCAGAACACCGACCTGCTGGAATACCTGAAGAAAAATGAGATCACCCGACTGGTTATCATTGGTATGCAGACACACCTATGTCTTGAGGCTGCCACCCGTGCCGGACATGATTTTGGCTTCGAGTGCATTGTTGTTCAGGATGCCTGTGCCACCAAAGATGTTAAGTATGGCGACCACATTGTAAAGGCCGAAGATGTCCATTACAGCACCCTTGCCACCATCAACAACACCTACGGAAAGGTCATCGATCTGAAGACATTCAAGGAAAATCAGGATAAATACCTGTTCCAGAAATTGAATTAGTCTTCGGTTTCTCTTACTTTCAACCACCCTTTTGAGCCTCCCTTACCATTTGGGCCTTATTAAGTTAAAAAGGTTAAGAAAACCATTTTTAATTTTTCAATAACGCTTTAAAAACGCGTGCAATTTTTTGAAATCAAAAGTTGCTTACCCCTTTTCTTTTTCCAGAAACAACCCGGATCAAAAATTGATCATCGAAAAACCATGAAAGAAACATTTTTCGAATATTCTCGGACCACTTAGGGTTCACTTGTAAAATAGTGGTAATTGAAGGGTAAATCACTTGTAGGCATCTCGCACGTATCTCGCAGGTGTCTCGCACATGTCTCGCACATGTCTCGCTCTAATATGTGCGAGACACCTGCGAGACACCTGCGAAATATGTGCCAGACACGTGCGAGACAGTTAGGAGTCAATTACGCTTCAATTACCCTTGGTTTACCCTTCTTCCCTAAGTGTTCTGAGAATATTCAAAAAATGGTCAAACAATGTTCTTTTTATTTTGAGGATAATGGGGTTATGGGTTTAATAGGGTCAGCCACAATTCTTTTAGAAAAAGTGGCTGACCCCATTAAATCCTGATAAAATCGCGCTTTACATTGAATATCAAGATATCCACTCCAATAATTGCGTGTGAATGATGTAATAATTATTAAAAATTATGTAATACTTAATTGAGAGTATGACGATAATTTTGTAATGATATTTCTGATTACCAATTAACAAAGTCATTTTGTTATAATCTATTTTGTCGCTACTCAATTTTTAATCCAGTCAAAATGAAAGCAATATGCTTTTTCGTTATTTTACTTTTTTGTGCTTCACATCTTGAAGCACAAATTACAGTTAAGGCAGATACTATAAAACCGGCAGAAGGCAATGTAAAGAAGCAATTGAAGGATATTAAGGATACAAAAAAAGAACTCAATAAAGATTCTATTGGTAACCAACCAAAGGCAAGTGAACGTATAGACACTACGATTCAAAATAAATATGGAGATTTGTTAAGAGATGATCCTGAATATAATAAAAGATATCAACTATGGAAACCGGCAGTGGAAATAGTAGGACTCAATGCGATATTAAATATTGTTGACAGATATGGTTTGAAATTGGCGTTTGCAAAAACAGATTTTAGAACGTGGAATTATACACTCCATGCAGGTTGGCCATGGGGTTCAGGTTGGAAATGGGATTCAGATCGGTTTGGAAACAACTTTTTATTTCATCCTTTATTTGGAAGTCAGTATTATAATGCCGCCCGTACTCAGGGGTATAATTATTTTTCATCTTTTGCTTATTCTTTAGGGGGCGCTTATATGTGGAAAATATTTGGTGAAAATGGTATGCCGGAAAGAGAAGATCTTATCAATACTTCAATATCCGGGTCTTTTTTTGGGGAAATATTTTACAGATTAAGCTCTAACATTCTGGATGACAGAACAAGGGGAACTGAAAGAGTCTTCCGGGAGATTGCAGCCGGATTGATTAATCCGGTTAGAGGTTTTAACAGACTGTTACAAGGCAAGTCATTCAGGGTGACTAACAAGGAGGTGTATGAAAAAAATCCACTTAATGTTTCTTTTTATGCCGGAATTCGTAGGATCAATGATTCATACAGATATGTACTTGGAAAAGGGAACAATAATTTAATGATCAATGCTCAGTTTGATTACGGAAATCCATTCGAAGACCGAACAAGAAAGCCTTTTGACTTTTTCAAACTTCGGGTGGACTTAAATTTTGGCGTAGGGAGAAAATATGTTGATAACATAACAGGTTATGGGATATTATTTGGTAAGAATTTACATCTGGGGAAAATGTCAATACTTGTTGGAGGATTTCATTACTATGATTATTTGGATACGAAGTCATTTGAGTTAAGCACAATAGGTTTCGGTGGAGGATTGTTTACAAAATTGCCGATTACCAAGACCTCAGATCTTTATACCAATATTCACTTGGCAGTAGTCCCTTTTGCAGGGAACAGTACTCAGACCGGCCCGGATACTACTCAAGTCAGAGATTATAATTATGGTCATGGAATGGAAGCAAAGTTAGAAACCACGCTAAATATGGGAAAGTTTGCGACTACTTCATTGATGTTTTATTATTATTGGGTTAGCACTTTTAGCGGTTTGCCGGGTGATAATAATATCGCCATTTTAAAACCAAGAATTACACTCCATATTTTTAAAGACCTGAATATCGGATATGAACATTTCATCTATTACAATGATAGATATCTTCGTAATTTACCAGCGACCCATACAATAAGAACAGAAGAGAAATTTTTCGTTATGTTTTACCTTGAAGCTCCTCAGCGAAAGGGAAAGTATAATTGATATAAAAATAAACCTGATCAATACTTTTTATCACTCGTTTATATATCCTAATGTGATTAGTCCACATTTATTTTATCTTAGACTTACGGGATGATGTCTCACCTTTAAAGTGCTAATACTGGCGATATGTGGCGGAGTTTGGCGTACCACAAATCCTTGATTTTGGTGGTGAGAGATGGTAACTTTACACTATTCAAATCAGGAATTTAAAAACATAAAAGGTTGCGACTAAATTCATCTGACTTTGTTGTATCTTTGCAATTGAAAACTGAAACAATTTTCTTCGGGGCAGGGTGAAATTCCCGATCGGCGGTATAGTCCGCGACTCCTTCGTAACAGAAGGATTGAACTGGTGAGATTCCGGTACCGACAGTAAAGTCTGGATGGAAGAAGAAAATATCATTTGTATTAACGGAGCAACTATTAGCAGAAATGCTATCTGTTGTCCGTGTCAAAAGATATTTAATAAAGCCCCGGGTGATTGATCATTCGGGGCTTTTATATTTTAACCAAAATGAGAAACGACGATAACAGATTCATGCAGATGGCACTTTCTCAGGCTTCCAAAGGCTTAGGGAAAGTAAATCCTAACCCGCTTGTTGGAGCTGTTATTGTACGTGAAATCAATATAATCGGCTCCGGATATCATGAACAGTTTGGAGGACCTCATGCTGAAATCAATGCCATCAGAAATGCCAAAGAAAATGTGGAAGGGGCAACAATGTACGTTACACTTGAGCCTTGCAGCCATTATGGAAAGACTCCTCCCTGTGCAGACGCATTGATTAAAGCTGGGATTGCAAAGGTTGTGATTGCAATGACGGATCCCAATCCAATAGTTTCAGGAAAGGGAATTGAAAGACTGAAAGCAAATGGTATTGAAGTGGAGGTTGGATTGCTTGAAAAAGAGGCTCTTGAACTGAACCGTGTATTTATAAAGTTTATCCAAACCAAACTTCCTTATGTGGTCATGAAGACAGCAATGTCTCTTGATGGTAAGATTGCAACGGCTACAGGTAATTCTCAATGGATCAGTTCTCCTGAATCGAGACAATATGTTCATGGATTACGCAATGAGCTAAAGGGTATTATGGTTGGGGTCAACACTGTGATTACGGATGACCCTGAACTGACTACACGACTAAATGGTGAAACAGGTCGCAATCCCATCAGGATTGTGGTTGACAGCAAGGGAAGAATTCCATTGTCTGCCAGGATGTTGAAAGACGGGGCTACAAATCCTGTTATCATTGCTTCTACTTCGGGCTTTCCTGAAGAGAAACTCAAAAGCCTTGGAGCCTCAGGACACAAAGTCTTGATTCTGGCTGAGCGAGATGGAAAAGTTGATTTAAATCAGTTGATGATTGAACTGGGTAGGCTTGGAATTGATGGCATTTTGCTTGAAGGCGGTGGAACACTGAATGAGTCAGCCCTAAAGAGCGGTATTGTTGATGAGATCCAATTTATCCTGGCCCCTTTGCTTTTGGGTGGACGCGATGCTATCACACCCATCGAGGGAAAAGGGTTCAACACTGTTGATGAAGGAATCAGACTTCATAACATGACTACAAGCCGGATTGGTGATGATATACTGGTGACAGGAAGAGTGATAAAAACTTTAAACGACTGATCATGTTTACGGGAATTATTGAAGAAATAGGTATACTGAAATCTGTCCGACATGGACACAATTCGGCTGTACTTGAGATAAAGGCAACCAAAGTGCTCACCGGTACAAAGATTGGGGACAGTATTTCGGTTAATGGCGTTTGCCTGACAGTAACGACGTTTGGGACAAATTCATTTACTGCTGATGCGATGCCTGAAACACTCAAGCGGAGTAACCTGGGCAGTCTGCTTCCGGGTCATCCATTGAACCTTGAACGTGCCATGCAGTTAGGCGATCGGTTTGGAGGACATATTGTGAGTGGTCATATTGATGGTGTAGGCACCATACTCAATTTTAAAGAAGACGAAAATGCAATCTGGATTACGATTCAGGCTGAAACTGCAACGCTGCGTTATATTGTTGAGAAGGGGTCTATTGCTATTGATGGCATCAGTCTTACTGTGGCAAGTGTTGAGGAAAGTACTTTCAAAGTTTCTATTATTCCTCATACCCGCCATGAGACTACACTTTGTAGTAAAGCGCCGGGTAACAAGGTTAATCTGGAATGTGATATTGTTGCAAAATATATTGAAAGGTTTTCCGGTTTTGGAAAACAAGCCACTGTTGAGAAATCGTCTTCTAAGATCAGTATGCGTTTTCTGGAAGACAACGGTTATTTTTAAGGAGAAAAGAAATGAGAAATTTTAATACTATAGCGGAAGCTATCGACGACATACGTCAGGGCAAGATGGTTGTTGTTGTAGATGATGAGGATCGTGAGAATGAAGGCGATCTGATCATGGCTGCCGAAAAGGTAACCCCCGCAGCGATAAACTTTATGATCAAACATGCAGGTGGTTTAATCTGTATGCCGATCATACAAAAAAGACTGGATGAACTTCAGATCGACCTGATGGTTCGTCGGAATACAGATACTAAACAAACGGCCTTTACGGTCTCTGTTGACTTTGCCGGTGTTACTACCGGGATCTCTGCTGCAGAGCGTGCTGAAACTATTCTGAGAGTAGTGAATCCAGCTTCAAAGCCCAATGACTTTCACCGTCCGGGGCATATCTTTCCCCTGATGGCAAAAGAATTGGGCGTTCTGGAACGTGCAGGGCATACCGAAGCGGCTGTAGATCTTTCAAAGTTGGCTGGTTTCTATCCTGCAGGTGTAATCTGCGAAATCATGAATGAGGATGGCACGATGTCAAGAGTTCCTGATCTGATGGATTTTGTGGATAAATATGATCTTAAAATAATTACCATAGCAGACCTGATCAGTTATCGACGCGCTAAGGAACACATTGTTTCCAGACAGGCTGTGGCTGAGTTGCCTACTGAGAATGGAGATTTCCAGGCTTATGGTTTTGTCGACAAGATCAATGGAGATCATCATGTGGCACTGGTAAAGGGTGATCTGAGTGGTGATGAGCCTGTTCTGGTCAGGATTCATTCAGAATGTCTTACAGGTGATGTCTTTGGTTCGAAGCGGTGTGACTGTGGGGAACAATTGCATGAAGCCATGCGCAGGATTGAGAAAAAAGGGCGTGGTGTATTGCTATACTTAAGGCAGGAGGGTCGTGGAATAGGACTGATCAATAAATTAAAGGCTTATGAACTTCAGGAAAACGGGATGGATACCGTTGAAGCAAACCTTGCACTTGGGTTTAAATCTGACCTGAGAGATTACGGTGTGGCTGCAGAAATCCTTGCCGATCTGGGAGTGACTAAGATTACCCTGATGACCAATAACCCGATGAAGATAACAGGCCTGGCCGGTTATGGAATCAAGGTTATTGACCGCCAATCTATTAAGATGACTTGTAATGAAACGAATCAGTTTTATATGCAGACCAAATTCCAAAAGATGGGACATTTGATGCATGATTAAAACGTTTAAATAAATAATGTAATTTTGATTCCAACTCCACGAAGGCAGTAGGAAGAATATCAAACTTAAACAAAGAGAGTAAATGAAAACATTCGAAGGAAAACTGATTGCCGAAGGATTACGCTTTGGGATTATTGTAGGTCGTTTTAATGAATTTATTGGTGGTAAGCTTTTAAGTGGAGCTTTGGATGCCATCAGCCGTCATGGTGGAAATGAAAATGATGTTGATCTTGCCTGGGTTCCGGGCGCCTTTGAGATCCCTATCGTTGCAAAGAAGATGGCAAAGAGTGGAAAATATGATGCCATCATTTGTCTGGGTGCAGTCATTCGTGGTGCTACTCCTCATTTCGATATGGTAGCAGGTGAGGTGACCAAAGGCATTGCATTGGTTGGTCTCGAGACTGGTTTACCGGTAATATTTGGAGTCTTGACAACCGATTCTATTGAACAGGCTATTGAAAGAGCCGGTACCAAGGGAGGAAACAAGGGTTTTGATGCTGCAGTAACGGCTATTGAAATGGCTAACTTATTGAAGCAGATTTAATTTCATTAATTTATCCTATAGGTTAATTTACATAAAGAAACTGACAAACAGCCCGATATTGAGTGCGGTGACGATGGCGGCTATAATGTACAACAAGATCTTGGTGCGTAACTTATTGGCATATTTACCCATGATCTGCGGGGATGACGTCAGGTGGATCTGAAGGAATATGGTAATGGGAAGTTGAATACTGAGAATCATCTGGGAGATGATCAGACTTTTAAAAGGGTTGCTGATCAGAAAGATGATTAACAAAGCCCCTATAAGTGATATTGAGACTCCAACTCTGGAGTGATTGTCTTTGATGTCGAAAGGCTCTTTATATACCCCTGCAAAAATAGAACCTGCTGCCATCCCGGAAGTGATGGTACTTGCCAATCCTGAAAAAAGTAATGCCACTGCAAAGATGGTTCCTGCATGTGCTCCAAGCAAAGGAACCAACATATCTTTGGATTGTTCCAATTCAGATACCGGAGTCTTGTGGACAAAGAAAGTAGTCACTGCCAAAAGAATCATGGCGCTATTGATGGCCCATCCAACAATCATCGAGAACAAAGTATCGAAAAACTCATAGTCAAGTTGTCGTCTGATAACAGATTCGTTTTTCAGGTTCCACTGTCTGCTTTGGATGATCTCAGAATGCAAAAACAGGTTATGAGGCATTACAACTGCCCCCAGAACACTCATGATGATCAGCATAGATCCTTGCGGAAATGAAGGAGTAACCCATCCCTGTGCTGCTGCACCCCAGTCGATATTGACAAGTGACAACTCATAAATAAACGAGAGTCCGATTATAGAAACAAAGGCAATGATCCATCTCTCGATCAATCTGTAGGTATTGGTATAGATCATGATGAGTGTAAAGCAGACTGTGAGGATAGATCCTAGAATAATGGGTATTTTGAAAAGCATGTTCAAAGCGATAGCTGCACCAATTACTTCGGCAAGAGAGGTCGAAACTGAAGCAAGAATAGCAGTACTTAATATTACTTTTGAATTGCGCGGTTTCAGATACATGGTTGCAGCCTCTGAAAGACATAAACCGGTAGCAATGCCAAGATGGGCAACATTGTGTTGTAAGACGATCAACATGAGGGTGCTCAGCGTCACCATCCATAACAAACTGTAACCATAACCTGCTCCTGCAGCAAGATTTGATGCCCAGTTACCGGGATCGATAAAACCTACAGTTACCAATAATCCCGGACCAATGTAACGAATCAGATCAAGTGCACCAAAACGTGGTTTATGTATTTTCTTTCTCATAGACGAAGATTAAATCAAACACTGAATATAAAACCAAAGATAACACAGAGTGTTTACTTTCACCAAAAAGTTGTTACTTTGCATTGAAATTGAATTGCAACATTCAGAATGGACAACAATATACTAATATATAACACTCTTAGTCGTAAAAAGGAAGACTTTGTTCCTTACAATCCTCCTTTTGTCGGAATGTATGTATGCGGTCCAACGGTATACGGAGACGCACATTTAGGACATGCACGTCCTGCTATTACTTTTGATCTGGTATTTCGCTACCTGACACACCTGGGTTACAGAGTCAGGTATGTGCGCAATATTACTGATGTAGGCCATTTGGAAAATGATGCCGACGAAGGTGAAGACAAGATCGGGAAAAAGGCCCGACTTGAAGAGTTGGAGCCCATGGAGATTGTTCAGTTTTATAGTGATCGCTATCACGATAACATGGATCAGCTCAATGTGAGGAAACCAAGTATCGAGCCCCGTGCTTCAGGACATATCATTGAACAAATTGAACTGATTAAAAAGATTCTTGCTGTCGGACTGGCTTATGAGTCGGGAGGTTCCATTTATTTTGATGTGGCCAAATACAATGAATCTCATCATTATGGTATACTTTCAGGCCGGGTGCTTGAAGACATGCTTTCGAATACACGTGTGCTTGAGGGTCAGGATGAGAAACGCAATAGTTTTGACTTTGCACTCTGGAAGAAAGCACAACCTGAACACATTATGCGTTGGCCATCACCATGGGGAGAGGGTTTTCCGGGATGGCATATGGAATGCTCTGCGATGAGTTGCAAGTATTTGGGTGAGCAGTTTGATATTCATGGTGGAGGTATGGATCTGATGTTTCCTCATCATGAAGCAGAAATAGCCCAGAGTGTGGCTGCCAATGGTAAATCCCCTGTCCATTATTGGATGCACAATAATATGATTACCATCAACGGACAAAAGATGGGTAAATCGTTGGGTAACTTTATTACACTCGATGAGTTGTTTACAGGCAATCATGCTGCACTGGAACAGGCCTATAGTCCTATGACGATCAGGTTCTTTATACTTCAGGCTCATTATCGTTCGACTGTGGACTTTTCAAATGAGGCATTACAGGCTTCAGAAAAGGGATTTCGTAGGTTGCTGACTGCAACGGAAACACTCAAAAAACTTAAGCCTTCTGTAGTTTCTTCTGTTGATGTGACAGCTGTAAATCAAGCATGTTATGATGCATTGAATGATGATTTTAACAGTCCATTAGTGATTGCTGCTTTGTTTGAGGGGGCACGGATTATCAATGTTGTAAATGATGGTAAAGAAACGATTACGGCAGAAGATTTAACACTGCTTCAGAATACATTTGATACATTTGTTTTTGATGTTCTGGGATTAAAGGATGAAGTGACTTCTGGAAGTCAGGGTGATACTGTAAATGGTTTGATGGGACTTATTCTCAATATCCGCCAAAATGCCAGGACTACAAAAGATTGGTCAACATCTGATCTGATCAGGGATGAATTGAAAAGATTGTCCATTCAGGTTAAGGATACTAAAGACGGATCTGTTTGGACTGTTGAGGATTGAGAAAACACAATATTCTTTTTCAGCCTTGTAAGATGACTCTTACAAGGCTGTTTTTTTTAGTCATTAAAAATATTTTTAAATATTTGATTGAATTATTATTTAATTTTGTGGAAACGATTGCACAAACATTTATTTGTATTCATATTTTCCTGTATTCACAACCAATATTAAAATTTATGAGAACAACCAAACACATTTTATTGTCTTTATTCTTCTGTGCAATAGCACTTTTGATGACTTCTTATAGTGTTGATGCCAAACCGTTGGCAGGAGACACGATCACTAAAGCCGGAGTCAAGAGCAGCATGAAGTTAGTTGCAGATTGGCAAATAGCACATAAGTTTAAATACCCTGAATACGATTGGACAGCAGGAGCCCTGTATGCAGGTATGGCTGAATGGGCTAAAATAGCCGGTAACGATACTTACTGGGATTATTTGAAGGGTGTTGGAACAAGACTTAACTGGGGTGATGGTCCAAGACTATATCATGCAGATGATTTATGTGTTGGTCAGATGTATGTTGAATTGTACAGGAAATACGATAAAAAATACATGATGCAACCTACCCTGAATACGATAACTTATATTTCTGATTATCCTTCAAAAAACAGTCTGGATTTTAGCATAAAAGGTTGTCAGGACAGATGGGCATGGTGTGATGCGTTATTCATGGCTCCAACTGTTTGGGCTAAAATGTACAATGTAACCAAGGATAAACGCTATTCTACATTCCTTGATCACGAATTTAAAGCAACCACAGAATATCTGTATGATAAAGACGAACATCTTTATTTTCGCGATAGCGGATACTTTACCAAGACAGAAAAGAATGGTAAAAAGGTTTTCTGGGGTCGTGGCAATGGTTGGGTGTTTGCAGGATTAAGCATCATTCTGACCGAACTTCCAAGAGACTATAAAAACCGTAAGATGTATGAAAAGGTATATCTGGCGATGGCTGAAAAGCTGGCCTCTTTACAAGGCCCTGATGGTTATTGGCATGCAAGTCTTCTTGATCCCGATAGTTATCCAAATCCTGAAACCAGTGCAAGCGGATTTAATTGCTATGGTCTGGCCTGGGGAATCAACAATGGTTATTTGCCAAAAGAAAAATATCTCCCAATTGTAATGAAGTCATGGGAAGCATTGGCCCATTCAGTTGATCCAGATGGTAAGCTTTGCTGGGTTCAGCCTATTGGTGCTGATCCTAAAAAAGTTACCCGCGAGATGACTGAGATATATGGAGTAGGTGCATATCTGCTTGCCGGCACAGAAATGGTTAAGTTACTTGAAAAGTAATCCATGTTGAATGATCAGAAGAGAACGACTATACGTGACATTGCGGAGGTGCTGAATCTCTCAGTTTCTACTGTATCAAGGGCATTGCAAGAGCATCCCCGGATCAGCAAAGAGACTGTAGCAACTGTCAAGAGGACTGCCGAAATGATGGATTATTATATTCATGGTCCTGCTGCAGCATTACGGAAAGGACGTGGAAATAATATCGGAGTGGTAGTTCCACGTGTAGACCGTCAGTTCTTTTCAAATATTATTGGAGGCATTGAAGAGGTTTTGCGAACAAATGGGTTTAATACATTTATATATCAGACCCAGGAATCATATGAAAATGAGAAGTCTGGTGTTCAGGCAATGCTGAATGCAGGTGTTGAAGGATTGCTGATTTCACTATCGGTTGAAACAAAAGATATCAGTCATATCGAAAGATTCAGCAGAAGTGGAAGGCCGGTAGTCTTTTTTGACCGATGCATGGATGACCCGGATACCTGCAGAGTAATGATTGATGATTATAATGCAGCATATAAAGCAACCGAACACCTTTTGGCTAAAGGTTGTCGAAAACCTGTTTACTTTGGAGGAACGCAGAATTTGTTCATGTACCGAAACCGTAGGGAAGGTTTTGAACAGGCATTACGTGATCATGGTTTTGCCAAAGAAAATATTCATGTCTTTGAAGGCTTGTTGACCCGCAAGAAAGGATATGAAACATTTCGAGGACTGTATGAATCAAAACAGGTTCCGGATGGTTTGCTTGCAGCTTCAGATTTTGCTGCCCTTGGCAGTATACTCTTCATGAAAGAAGTTGGCATTAACATACCCGATGATGTTTGTGTCGTAGGATTTGCCAATGAATTATTTACTGAAATTATGGATCCACCGCTTTCTTCGATAGAACAATTTTCAGGTGAGATGGGAAAGAAATCAGCGGAATTGATGTTAAAACTATTTACAGGAACTAAATCGGCAGAAACGATTATCCTGAACAGTGAATTAAAAATTAGAAAGTCGTCTTTAAGAACAATTAAATAATAGAGCTATTATGAAAACGTTAATCGAAGAAAGGTTTGGAACTCATCCAGGAGACTTTAAAGGTTATACAACCGAAGTCATCAGAAAAGAATTCCTTGTTCAAGGATTGATGCAACCTGACACCGTTAAATGGGTTTATTCTCACAATGACCGTTTAATGGTTGGTGGAATCATGCCGGTAAAAGAACAATTATCCCTTGAAACCTTAGATCTGCTAAGGGCACAGTATTTTCTGGAACGTAGGGAATTGGGAATCATCAACACCGGAGGATCAGGAGTTGTATATGCCGATGGGCTTGCCTGGAATCTTGAAAATAAAGATGCTTTGTATATTGGAAAAGGTGTCAAGGAAGTGATGTTTGAAAGTATGGATGCACAAAATCCTGCAAAATTCTATGTTAATTCAGCAACTGCACATAAAACCTTTCCTACAAAACGCATCAAACGTTCTGAAGCCATCAGTGTTCAGATGGGATCATTGGAAGGATCTAATGCACGTCAGATCAACAAGCTTATTGTTAATCAGTTACTAGAAACTTGTCAAATCCAGATGGGACTGACAGAACTCCAACCTGGGAGCGTTTGGAATACAATGCCTGCTCACACACATTCACGTAGGATGGAAGCATATTATTATTTTGATGTACCTGCAGATCAGATGGTTTGTCATTTTATGGGACAACCACAGGAAACAAGACATATTTGGATGAAAAGTGAAGATGCTGTAATTTCTCCTGCATGGTCTATCCACTCTGCAGCCGGGACTTCAAATTACTGTTTCATCTGGGGTATGGCTGGTGAGAATTTGGATTATGGTGATATGGATATTGTTAATACTCAAGAATTAAAATAAAATGACAAACAATCTATTTGATTTAACGGGAAAAGTTGCACTTGTAACAGGTGCTACACATGGACTGGGAATGTCGATGGCATTAGGCTTGGCCAATCATGGTGCTAAGATCGTTGTGAATGATATCAATGCTGAAAAGCTGGCGTCTGCCAAAGCTGAATATGAAAGACAAGGTCTTAAGATTTCTACTTTTCTGTTTGATGTAACTAACGAAAAACAGGTAATAGAAGGACTTGCAGCTATTGAAAAAGAAGTTGGTGCAGTTGATATTTTGATCAATAACGCCGGTATAATCAAACGTGTTCCTGCAATGGAAATGGATGTAGAAGAATTCAGACAGGTCATTGATATTGATCTTGTCGGACCTTTTATCCTTTCAAAACATGTTGCCAAGAGTATGGTCAGTCGCAAAACAGGTGGTAAGATCATCAATATGTGTTCGATGATGAGTGAATTGGGTCGCGAGACTGTTTCTGCTTATGCATCTGCTAAAGGTGGATTGAAAATGTTGACCAAGAATCTGGCTACAGAATTGGCTAAGTATAATATTCAGGTTAACGGAATAGGACCGGGTTATTTTGCTACTTCACAGACTGCTCCATTAAGAGAAAAGGGCCATCCTTTCAATGATTTTATCATAAGCCGTACACCTGCTGCAAGATGGGGAAACCCTGATGATTTGCAGGGAGCTGCTATATTCCTTGCTTCAGCTGCCTCTGATTTTGTAAATGGTCAGATTTTGTATGTTGATGGAGGTATTTTGGCTTCATTGGGTAAAGCGTCTAACGAATAATTATTTAACTGTTTGAAATGTAGGGGCGACCCTAGTGGTCGCCCTAAACAATAATAAAAATGCCCCGTTAATTGTGATGGAGCATTATTTTTTCCAGCGAAGGGTTTCGATGATATGGTCGATGTCCTTGGAGACAAAATCGATAACCGGAACTAATGAATCATTGTTGGGTTCAGAATTGAAATAGAGCGCTCCACGCATGAAATGATGTATGCTGTCAGTTACATAAAACTGATAAACAGAAGCTGCCTCAGAACCCTGGATTTTATAGATCGTGCCATACATATGATTTTCAGGATTATTAATCTGGCTTTCTTCGATTGCTGTTGCTTTAGGAATATGCTTGGAAACCAGCATGTGTGTATCCTCAAGATACTTTGCCAGATTTTTATCTATCGTTTTATAGCTCAAATGCAACTTGGCATTCAGTTTTGGGAACTCAACATTGATCCATGCATGCTCATTGGGTGAATAAGTATCCGGGGTGATCCTGCAATAAACAGGATAACTGAATGAATAGGGCAAAGTGGAATCCATCTGCCTGTATGACCGCTCAGGCAGATCTATCCTGAAATAACCCCTTGGCTTGGGAACATAATTCTGTTGGCAAGCGGTTGTAATCAAGGAAAACATTAAGAAAATCAGTATAGTTCTTATTGTGAAAATAGATGGCTTGTTCATTTGGTAGTGCATTGAATATTATTCCTCGCTTATAGCAACTTCGGGGAGCTTGACCCTGATGCGCCTGATTCTTCTTTTGTCAACAGATTCAATAATAAAAAGCAGGTTTTGGAATTTGACCTCATAACCGGCTTCAGGGATGCGTCCTGTAAGTTCAAGAATTAAACCTGCCAGTGTATCGGGATCACCTGGGAGATCGTCAAACATTTCGTCTTCCAATCCTGTGATTTTACAAAAATCATTTAGTGTTACTTTGGCTTCAAACAGATAGTCGTATTCGCCCAACTTATGATAAATAAGCTCTTCAGCTTCATTATCATATTCATCGTTTATCTCGCCTACAATTTCTTCGAGCACATCTTCCATCGTGACAATACCTGCAGTACCTCCAAACTCATCTATAATGATAGCCATATGCGTCTTCTTTTCCTGGAATTCATGCAGCAGATCACTGATTTGCATATTCTCGGGAATAAACCAGGCTTTACGGATCAGTCGTTGCCAGTCTTTTACCTCAAAACTTTTGATGTAAGGCAGTAAGTCTTTGGCATACACAATACCCTTTACCTGATCAATGGTTCCATCATAAATAGGAATCCTTGAATAACCTGAACTGATAACTGTTTGGATCAAGCTATCAAAAGGTTGTTTGAACTCTACCGCTGTGATATCCATTCTTGACCGCATGATTTCTTTCACTTCAATGTCACCGAAGCGGGCAACTCCTTTCATGAGTTGCTGTTCTTCAACAGTAGTATCTGTATCCACAAGCCCGTTTATGGTTTCAACCAAATCTGAAGTGGTAAGTTTGGTTTTACCTTTAACTTTAAGACGGATCAAGGCTTTGAACAGTCGGATCATAGTAGTGTTTAGCGGATAAATAAGCATCACAGCTACCACTGTTAACAGCACAATTAAGAGTAGCGGAATAATTAAAAAGGATACTTCAGTGAAGATTATGCCGGAAAACATAGGAATCTGTTCGATAATATGACTGGCGGGTTCCAAGAACAGTTTGTTTATTGGTTTAGGGTGCTAAATTACATATAAAAAGGGCAGTCTCAACTGACTGCCCCTAAAGAATATGAAGAAGTTGATTAAAATGGCAGATCGTCATTGGTTCCTTCATTTGAATAATTCATATTATTCTCCTGAACCGGATCATTTTGATTGACAGGTTGGGTTCCAAATTCACCCTGTTGAGATGTAACTACAGGAGCAGAAGTGGTTTTATTACCCCCTCCAAGCATAACCATATGATCACAAAGTATATCGATGGAAAATCTTTTAATGCCTTCCTTGTCTGTGTATTGACTATTTCTTAGGCGACCTTCTATATATACCTGATGACCTTTTCTGAGATATTTTTCTGCAATCTCAGCCAAACCTCTCCAAACGATAATATTGTGCCATTCGGTATGTTCGGTTTTTGTGCCGTCGCGACCTGGTATAGATTCAGTGGTAGCTAATGTAAAGGTGGCCTTTTTGACACCATTACCAATATCCTGTAAAAGCGGATCTTTACCAAGGTTTCCGACAAGAATGACTTTGTTGATTCCTAATGCCATGATTTTAATTTTTTAAGGTTATTAACTCTCTTTAAACAAATATAACCTTTTTAAAGACAAAAAGAAAGTGAAATTCGGTTTATTTTTCAAATAAAGTATCCAGAAATTTTAAAGTTAAACGTGAGATAGGGTAGTTATGTAGATTCTCTTCTGAAACCCAGATCCAGTCCTGCTTAATCATTGCTATATTGACATGTTGAAGTTGCACTTTAAAGAAACGGGTATGTAATTGTTGATGCGTAAGTTGATGAACAAAGTCATGATACTCCGAATATAATACAGGATGGTGAATAAGGATATCGTTCCGCCATACTTCTGTTATGATTAAGACCTCAGGGTCAAGTAATGAAGAATCTTCAATCATAGGGAATTCAAAAAGACCCTGCCAGATATCTCCTTTTCCACGGCTATGCATCAGAAAGTTGTGATTATTATTCTGATCAATTGTATAGAGGAAGAGATAATTAAAGAAACGTTTTCTAACAGTGACCTTTTTGCTTTTAACAGGAATCTCTTTGGTAGCATCCATTATATAAGCTTTGCAATCATCTCTGAAAATACAATTCAAGCAAGCAGGATTACGGGGAACGCAATAAAGAGCACCAAATTCCATCATTGCCTGATTAAAAGTGCCGGGATCGGCTTCTCTTATCAGTTCTCTGGCGAGCTCAGTAATTGTTTTTTTGCCCATATTGGTGTCAATAGGTTCAGTGATTCCGGCATATCTTGACAGGAATCGTAAAACATTTCCATCTACTACCACTTGTCGTTCGCCAAATGCAATACTTGAAACAGCTGCTGCGGTGTATGTTCCAACCCCTTTTAATCGCAGTATTTTTTCATAGGTATCCGGAAACACACCACCAAATTCTGACATGATCTGTTTTGCGGCATAATGGAGGTTTCTGGCCCTACTATAATACCCTAAACCTTGCCAAATTGTTAAAACTTCCTGTTCCTCAGCTTTTGCCAATTGTTCGATAGTAGGGAACCTATCGATAAATCGATGCCAGTAATGAAAGCCCTGATCGATTCTGGTTTGCTGAAATATGATTTCTGAAATCCAGATTTGATAGGGATTTCGGGTGTTTCTCCAGGGTAGATCACGTGCATTACGGCTGTACCAGGCGACGAGTTGATGATTGAATTTTGTCATAGTTTGCAAACATAATAAACAGAGAGGTTTAAGTGAAAAAAAAATTAAAATTCTTTTCACAATCACTTAAATTGTTTTATCTTTGCAGTCCTATTAAAAAATTTATTATCAAATTATTAAACCGATAATGATATGACAAAAGCAGAAATCGTAGCTGACATTGCTAGCAAAAC
>JGI24140J50213_10000374_pt1 | contig 21116 bp, 28 predicted proteins | sample BarGraIncu00222A_FD_50213 | JGI IMG/M metagenome (IMG submission 50213)
CTCAGCTTTCTCGGGAATCCGGTCGTACGTATACGACAACAGCACACGGACGTCTCATGCTGACCGTCCTGGGCGGCTTGGCTGAGTTCGAACGCGAATTGATCCGGACTCGCACCGGGGAGGGGCGGCAGCGTGCGAAGGCTCGTGGTGTCATCATGGGGCGGCGGCCGAAGCTGACTGGCCATCAGCGTCGAGAAGCCATGGCTCGGCGGGAGGCCGGCGAAGTGCTCACGGATATCGCCAGGTCTTACAACGTCTCGCACTCTACGATCAGCCGGCTGCGTTAGGTCTGTCGATCCTGCGATGGGGGACGTTGCTCAACCCGTGAACCCAAAAGCGAAGCCGAATTAGTCGGTACGGGTGGCCTCTCACGATTCCAAAAAAAATCCAAAGAAAATCCAAAAAATAGAGGCCGCTCGACCGCCTGGCATTCTCATCGAATGCGGGATCTTGATGTTTTTTCCGGCTTCCACTGCACAAAAGATCCGCGGGTCAGCGTAGGCGGCAAAGCGTATCATAGGGCTGCATTAATTGTTCTGGTTGCACATCGGTCCTTGATGGCAAATATCTGGGCCTGCAAATCCACCGCGTCATTGTTGAAGGAGGCCGCTCGAGGAGAGGAGGGAGACGGGCAGGCGCCGCCGCTGAGGCGAACCTTGTCCGCGCTCAGTCTTATCGGACTCGGGGTCGGCGGCATCATCGGTGCGGGAATCTTCATCCTGACCGGACAGGCGGCCGCCGCGAATGCTGGACCGGCGATCTCTTTGTCGTTTCTTATCGGTGCCGTCGCCTGCGCGTTTGCTGGATTGTGCTACGCCGAGATGGCGTCGACGGTTCCGATCAGTGGAAGTGCCTATACGTACGCCTATGCGACGCTCGGGGAGCTGATCGCCTGGATTATTGGTTGGGACCTGATTCTTGAATACGCGGTGGGCGCCGCTACGGTCGCCATTGGCTGGTCCGGTTACGTCGTCAGCCTGGCAAAGGATCTTGGACTGACGCTCCCGCAACGCTTTGTCTCGGCGCCCTTTGACTACGATGTTGCCCAGCACACCCGGTCCAAAACCGGCGCAGTCTTGAATGTACCGGCGGCAGCGGCGATCCCTCCCTCCTTCCTTCACCTCCTTGAGGTTCAGGTTAGGTTCGTGTGCAGGGCACTGCACCCCTACCGACGTTTCACTGCACTGGTGCAGTGTACCGCACCCCTCTTTTTCGTTTTCTTCTACGATTTCAATATATTCGCCTTCCTCGAAGCTCGGCGGCTGCGTCTGGGCAGCTTCCGGCGCCTCGACGGTTTCTTCAACATCATCAATGGGTTGTTCGGATTGCGCTGAGGGTTTTTCAGGCTCCGCTGAAGAGGATCTGTATTGGACTGAACTCGAATTGTGGGACCGTGAAAAAGTAAAATTCTTCATTCACCGGCTGTTGGAAAAAATCCGCAACTCGAACAATGTTCCGGACTACGATTTTGTTCTTTTTGATTGTCCACCATCCTTCAGCCTCCTGAGCTATTCGGTTCTTTCTTGCTGTAATTTAATACTAATCCCGATTAATCCAGACTTTTTCGCTGCCAAGGGCCTGAATCTTCTTCTCAGCACTCTGCGCGCGCGAATCGAACCCTTTCCCGTTCCAAAGATCGGCGTCTTCATGAATAGGGCAAAACCGCCAGGCGGCAGGCATTGCATTCCTCAGCAGATGCGGATGTAAGCAAGAACTGAGCTACCCGAGCATTGTGTAAAAGCTAATCGAGCGCGGGCAGCGCACTGGGGTCGGCTTGCGGGCGTACAGACCGCTCGGGTGCCCGCTAACGCGCGCGAGCTTAGTTGGGTCGTCGCCTGCATGAATGCGCTGCCGTCTAGACTAGGACAGGCAATAGGCCGCCCGCGAAGCGTTACTTTGCGTCTTTTTCAGCCTTCTCGGCGGCTTCAACGATATCTCCGTCGGTGAACAGAATATTCTTTAAGGTATCTCGCCATTCCTTTTTACGTCGGAGTAAAAACTCCAAATCCATTCCGAAATGCTTAAATTCTTCCTTTTGGGCATTTTCCATAATGGCGCGAGCCTGCTTGTCCTTCTCGAGCGAGATGCGTTGCTCATACCAACCGATCGCTTCAGCTTCTTCGGTGAGGGACGTGATCATGCGGGCAAAGGTACGGATTTCCGACGACAACTCAGCTGCGGGCTCATGGTACTGTTCAGTGGCCATTTATGGATTCCCTTAATCTGGTAGGTGGTGCAGGAAGGGTCGAGAGATGGCAAAATCACCAATCCGCTTCCAAAGCCGGTGTTTCCAACTTTCACAGGAGCAACTCGTTCCGAAGCAGTCTAGATGCTCCCGCCTACGGTTGCGATGGCGTGCAATGCCCTGGAGCACAACAGGTCATGCTTCGGACCCAAGACCGTCATTGGCCAAATCGCTTCAGGCATCACAGATGATCGGTTTCTCATGCTCAATCGTGACGAACCTTCGCGTGCACTCAGAGGCTTCGTCAGCAATCGACGATCCGATCAAGTCACGGATTCCGAATCGACGTCAATCCTTGTCGCATCCGTTGTGGCTGCGACTTAGCCCAGGTGGGTTCGTTTCTGTGATCGATGATGCGCCCGCTACTCGCCGACCTCATCTATCAGGAGTGGCCTGAAGGGCCGGCAGACGATGAGGTTTCGGCGGTCCCACCGAGCGAGCTCCTCAAGCGGGTAGAGAACGGCCTTGCCGACTTTTAGGAACGAAGGTCCAACTCTCATCGAACGCCAGTTACGAGGGTGCCATCGCTGATCTGGCCGCGATAACGTTCGATAACTTCATTGAGCGTCAGGAACATTGGCTTGGACATGTGTGGCCTCCTTGTTGTTCCGACACTGGAACCAAGGTGAACGATCATGTCCGCGGTCGCATTCTAGCGCGGTGAAGGTCCGGATTGAATGATCCACGTTCGATGTGGCACGACCGTCGTATGAAACGGGAGCAGAAAATGACGAGCGCCTCGCATGTCCGAAATATTGCACTTGCTTTGAAAGGTGTCAGCGAAATCGATCACTGGGGCAGGCCCAGCTATCGCACCACGAAACGTATTTTCGCGGTGATGCGGCCGGACGGCCTCTACCTGCATCTACCGGAGGAGCGAAAGGAATTCCTATTTAATGCCATCCCGGACATATTCGTCAAATTTATGTGGGGCAAGTCGGCGAAAGTGATCGTGCAGATCGCGAAGCTGTCAAAGAAGGAATTGGAAGCGCTGATGCGCGAGGCGTGGGAGAGCGCAACGTCATCCACCAAATCGACAAAGGCGCGCACGGCAGCAACTACGCGTGCTCCGCATAAGACACCAAAAAAGACAAAGACTAGACGCAAGGCGTCACGGTCCGGACGGCCATAGGGTCGTTCGCAGGCCGGCTCTAAATTGCCGCCAATTTGCCCGGTGACGTACAAAGCGATTGAATGGCGCCCGGCAAATTGCTAAGTAAGTTATCAAATTGATAAAGAATAATGCATGGAAACGCTCGGAACTGTCCTCATCGTTGCACGAGGCGGCCCTCAGTGGACCGCAGCGGCCGACGTATTGTCCGATGAGTATGATTACCGTGTCCTGACCGCCCGCTCGGCTGAAGATGCGGTCAGCGCTCTATCCGATGCTCATGTCGATATCGTCCTGGCCGAGCACGGCGCCAGTGGAGATGGGCTGGAATTTCTCACGAACCTTCGCATCTCCCATCCGGACGTTGTTCGTGTTCTGGCGCTCGAAGCCAAAACGGTCCTTACGAAGCAGGCGATTTCGCCGGCGGCGATCTATCAATTCGTCCGCAAACCACTCGACGCCAAACAGATCGGTCTGGTCGTCGAGCGTGGATTGGAGTCTCGCGAGCTTGCGCGACGTCATCGCATGCTGTCGCGAGAGTTCAAATTCTCAGCTGATTCCATGCACATTCATGCCCGGCACGGCATGCCGCTGCATGCCGAGAGCCAGAGGTTTGAAAAGCTTGTCTACGTCAGCGAAAAGCTGACCGAACTATGCGATCTCGCCCGTAAGGCGGCCCGGACTGAACTGCCGATCCTGATTCAGGGTGAAACCGGTACCGGAAAGGAGTTGCTTGCGCGCGCGATCCACTACAATTCGACTCGCCACACCAGTCCCTTGATGGTTCAGAACTGCGGGGGAATGTCCGATGAATTGCTGCAATCGGAATTGTTCGGGCACAAGCGCGGTGCCTATACCGGAGCTATTTCCGATCGTCTCGGTCTGTTTCGCGCAGGCGACGGCGGAACGGTCTTCCTCGATGAAATTTCGGAGGTGTCGCCGTCGTTTCAGGTGAGCCTCCTTCGTTTTCTGCAAGANGGCGAAGTAAAGCCACTGGGTTCGGACAAGACTGAAAATAGCAATGTGCGCATTATCGCTGCGTCAAACCGCCCGTTGCGCGCGCTAGTCGCGGCAGGAAAGTTTCGTCAGGACCTGTATTTTCGCCTCAAGGGGTTTGAACTCGAGGTGCCGCCTTTGCGGGACCGGCCGGATGACGTTCCCGCGCTCGCCGAATTCTTTGCCGCAAAACACAGCAACGCGATTAGCCGGAAAATTCTAGGCATTTCCGCCAGTGCCTTGGAAAAGTTCGTCGGATTTGATTTTCCGGGCAACGTGCGTGAACTTGAGAACGAGATCCGCCGGATGGTCGCCCTTGCCGAAGACGGTGAATATCTGACGACGAAAAATATGTCCCCGGCGATCCTGGCCGCGCCACCCCGGCAGCGGATAAATCAGGCCAATGGATACGTCGTGCAGGGCGCAACGTTGAAGGACAAGGTTGAGAGTCTTGAGAAGCACGTCCTCCAGGAGGCGCTAATCCGCCACCGATGGAACCAAAGCCGGGCGGCGAACGAACTAGGCCTTTCGCGCGTTGGTCTCGCCAACAAGATCAAGCGCTACGGTCTTGACGAACCTAGCTGAGACGTGGCGATGCCCGACAACAGTGATCCGGACCCGGACGATTCAAAGGCTCAAGTCGTTCGTTTTCCGCAATCCCGCGTCTCGCCTGCGGGAAGCAACGTTCCGTTCAAGGAGCTTGGGTTGAGCAAATTATCCTGCCAATTGGGCCTGCCGGAGCGTCAGGCAACGGGCCATTGGTGCAGCCGCTGTCGCGGAATTTGGTACGGATACCTGCTTGAAGTGACGTGTCCGGTTTGCGGCAACCGTCACGGCTAGAACGTCAAACGATCTAGTCGATCGGCCCGGCGGAGTTGGATGGCTTCCCAAGAGCCGCGGTAATCGATACCGGCATGTGCGCCATGCCGGTGCCACGGCCCACGAATTCTGGAAACCAACTTTGCATAGCGAACATAGTTTGCAGGGCCGATCGCCGGAAAATTTAGGTCAGTGCTCGTGCATCATTGTACGTAAGCCACTGCTACATAACCGACTTCAAGTGTGGTGCCATAGCGGCACGCGACTTGCTCTAACCTATGGGCAAGACGCCGCTCGGGCGCCCATGAAAAATGCTTGGAGGAAATGATGGCGAATCTGCTGTGGCTTCAAGGCGGCGCATGCTCGGGAAATACAATGTCATTCCTCAACGCGGAGGAACCCAGCGCCTGCGATCTCGTCACCGACTTTGGCGTCAACGTACTCTGGCACCCGTCGCTGGGCATGGAGCTCGGCGACAACCTCAAGAAATTGCTGAAATCGCTCACGTCAGGCGAGATGGCGCTCGATATTTTCGTTTTTGAAGGCACCGTCGTGAATGCTCCAAACGGCACCGGCGAATGGAATCGCTTCGCCGGCCGGCCGATGAAAGATTGGGTCGCGGACCTTGCAAAGGTTGCAAGCTATACCGTGGCTATCGGCGACTGCGCGACCTGGGGCGGAATTCCGGCAACAGCGCCAAACCCATCGGACAGCGAAGGCTTGCAGTTCCTCAAGCGCAAGCACGGTGGTTTCCTCGGCGCCGGCTACAAGTCGAAGGCCGGTTTGCCCGTCATCAACGTTCCCGGATGTCCGGCCCATCCCGACTGGATCACACAGATCGTCGTGGCGGTCGCGACAGGACGCGGCGGCGATTTGTCGCTTGACGAATTTCAACGGCCAAAGACTTTCTTCACCAGCTTTACCCAGACCGGATGCACCCGCAACATGCACTTCGCCTACAAAGTGTCGGCGACCGAGTTCGGACAGCGTAAAGGTTGTCTGTTCTATGACCTCGGATGCCGCGGTCCGATGACTCACTCGCCGTGCAACCGCATCCTGTGGAATCGCCAGTCGTCGAAGACGCGGGCAGGGATGCCTTGCCTGGGCTGCACCGAGCCTGAATTCCCGTTCTTCGAGTTGATGCCGGGGACCGTCTTCAAGACGCAGACCGTGATGGGCGTTCCCAAGGACATGCCGAGCGGCGTCGACAAGGCGGGCTATATCAAACTTACTGCGGCAGCGAAAGCGGCATCTCCGGCCTGGGCCGAAGAAGACATCTTCGTCGTCTGACGAAACGACATTCGTCGCACGGATCGCGAAATCCTCTTCACGCATGATCAAATAGGATGAACTCTCATGCCATCAGCCGTTCAAACCCTCGATATCTCGCCCGTCGGCCGCGTGGAAGGCGATCTCGACGTTCGCGTCAATATTCAGGATGGTGTTGTCGTCGATGCGTGGACCCAAGCCGAATTGTTCCGCGGATTTGAAGTCATTTTACGGGACAAGGATCCGCAGGCCGGCCTAGTGGTAACACCGCGCGCTTGCGGCATCTGCGGCGCCTCGCATCTTACCTGCGCGGCTTGGGCGCTTGATACTGCGTGGCAAACCGAAGTGCCCCGCAACGCGATTCACGCTCGGAATCTCGGTCAAATTGTCGAGAGCCTGCAGAGCCTGCCGCGACACCACTACGGCCTCTTCATGATCGACTACACCAACAAGAACTACTCGAAGTCGAAATACTACGAAGAAGCGGTCAAACGTTGGTCGCCATTTACGGGCACAAATTACGAGATCGGTGTCACCATCTCAGGCAAGCCGGTCGAGATCTATGCGCTGCTCGGTGGGCAATGGCCACATTCAAGCTACATGGTGCCGGGCGGCGTGATGTGCGCTCCAACCCTCACCGACGTCACGCGGGCGTGGTCGATCCTTGAATATTTCCGCCGCGACTGGATGGAAAAGATCTGGCTCGGCTGTTCGCTGGAGCGTTACGAAGAAATCAAGAGCTATGAGGACTTCAAGGCATGGCTCGACGAAAAGCCGGAGCACGCAAATTCGGATCTCGGGCTGTTCTGGCGCATGAGCGAAGAGTGCGGCATGGACAAATACGGCCGCGGCCACGGCCGCTTCATCAGCTGGGGATATCTGCCGCACGCCGACAAATACAATAAGCCAACGATCGATAGCCGCAATGCGTCGTTGATCATGAAGAGCGGCGTTTACGACGCCAAGTCCGATACTCATAAGCTGATGGATCAAAAATTCACCCGCGAAGATACGATGCATGCCTGGTACGACGAGCCCGGCGGCCTGCATCCGTTTGACCGCACCACGGTGCCGACGCAGAAAAATACCGTCGATATGGCAGGCAAGTATTCCTGGGCGACTGCCGTGCGCCATGAGGAAGCCGGCCGCCTAGAGGCGGGACCGCTGGCGCGGCAGATGGTTGCTGGCGGCACGCATGGCGAAACCTGGCAGCACCACGATCCCCTGGTTCTGGACATGTACAAGAAGCTCGGCGGGGCAAGTGTGATGCTGCGCCACTTTGCCCGCATGCATGAAGGCGTGAAACTGTATCGCCAGGCCGAGAATGCCTTGCGTGAATTCAAGCTGAACGACCCCTGGTACATCAAGCCCACCGAGAGGGACGGGCGCGGCTGGGGCGCCACCGAGGCTATCCGCGGCGCCCTCTGTCACTGGATCGAGGTCAAGGACGGCAAGATCAAGAACTACCAGATCATCGCGCCGACGACGTGGAACGTCGGGCCGAGATCGGCGGATGGCGTTCGCGGCCCGATGGAACAGGCTCTGATCGGATCGCCCATCAAGGACGTCCATGATCCCGTCGAAGTCGGGCACGTCTGTCGCTCCTATGATTCTTGTCTCGTATGTACCGTTCACGCCCATGACGCCAAGACGGGGGAGGAGCTGGCCCGCTTCCGAACCGCCTGATCGCCGGCTGTTGATCGTGGCGGTGGATGTCGTGGTCGATGCTTACGCGCCACGCCATGATAGTGTCGGACAGACATCGTGAAAGGCAGTCACCAAATGGCGTCCGACAACGGAGCAGTACTCAAGGCGATCGCCGACATGCTTGAGAACGGGCTTGAGACGCAGGTCGAGCCTTTTCCTGAGACCGACAAGGAGTTTTCCGACATCCTGATCCAGCTTCGCCAACTTGATCCGAAGGATCTGAAGGCGAAACTGATTGTCGGCGGATTTCTGAACCATCCTTACGGACCTGAAAAGCAGCGCTGCCTGGAATGCATGTACTACCTCGTGCATCGAAGATGGTGCGATTTGCCCGAACTCGCCGTTCCGGTTGAACCGGAGTGGTGGTGTCGTTTATGGCGCATCTGATGCATTTGACGAGCTTGACGATGAACGAGGAGACCGGCCATGGCCATCAACGACACCAAGTCGAAACGCGAAGAGATCAGGTCACTTCTGGCGGTCGGGCTCAAGACAGAAGTATCACCGCGCGCAGACACGCCTGAAGAGCGTGAAGCGATCGTTCACCGCCTGCAGACCGAGGCAAAGGATCTGAAGGGGAAGCTGGCAATCGCAGGTTTTGAGCTCAAGCCTGTCGAGCATGGCGGCNTTACCCAGCACTGCGAAACCTGCATGTACTTCAAAATCCACAGCAAGCATTGTGAATTGCCCGAACTCGATGTCCCGGTTGAACCGGAGTGGTCATGCCGGTTGTGGCGTATCTGACAATCCACAGCTCGGTCGTCGCCGGTTCAAGGAGCAATCTGTGTGAGCGACAATGCCACTCAAGAAATGGTCGATCGTCTCCGAGCAACGCCCGATATCAAGGAACGAGTTGTCATTGCTGGGCTGATCCGCAAGCCGGTTGAAGACGACGGGATTACAAAGGCTTGCGATAACTGCATCTATTTTCTCGCACGCCGCGAATGGTGCGATTTGCCCGAGCTCAACATTCCCGTTGATCCCGACTGGTTCTGCGATTTGTGGCGGGTCTGATCGGTGGTATATCGGCATCCTCTCGGATGATTTGAGATGATTGTTGTCATCGGATGTGGAAACCCAAATCGCCTCGATGACGGTGCCGGCATCGAGGTTTTGCGCCTACTGGAAGCGCGCGGTCTCGGCCGCGACGCACAACATGTACGTTTGCTCGCCGCCGGGACAGACGGAATGGCAACAATGTTCGCCGCCCGCGGTTGCCGGACCTTGATCGTTGTCGATGCCTGTCGCTCAGGATCGGAGCCAGGTGCCGTGTTTGAAGTGCCGGGCGATGAGCTAGAGCAGCGCCACCAGCCCTCGCTCAATCTGCATGATTTTCGCTGGGATCATGCCCTGTTCGCCGGCAAGAAAATCTTCCGCGAACAGTTTCCATCGGACGTGGTGGTGATGCTGATCGAGGTGCATACGACAGAACTTGGGATCGGCCTCTCGGAACCCGTCTCGTCTGGCGTCGCGAAGGTGACCGATCGCGTCGAGGGACTGATCCGATCGCGCTTGCTGGCACAGGCGGAAACATGACCGCGGGGTCGGCTGTCAGCCTGAAGCGCGGCGCACTTTATTTGAGCTGCGAAGTCTACGACCGGTATTTTGCAGGCCTCGAGACCGTCATTCTGCTGCGTCGCGATAGGGATCTTTGCATCTTGCCGGTCCGGCACGCCGCTGCAGGTGGCTATCTTCTAAAGCTGCGCAACAAGGCCGGCGACCGCGTCGTGCATGCCCCGGATTTTTTCCGCGAATATGGCGTCGACGAAAGTGCTGTGCGGGAATTACCGGTCGTTTGGTCCTCGGAACGCGGGGCGCTCGTCGCGGCGGCGGCCTTTGAATTGTAAACTAACTTTACATTTCGCATAATTGATAGACAGCGCAAGAGAAGCAGCGCTAGACTGGCTCTAAGCAGGACGCGTCCAAAGGCGCGCGCAGGGGAGGAGCCAGTGATCGCGAGTCTTGTTGCAGACGAAGTGCGCGCCGCCCTTTCGGCCGCAGAGGATGCAGACGCGACCCCATCCGAGCGCGCCGAGATGCTGATGGAAATCGCGATGGGCTTGCAGCAGCAGCCGAAATCGCCCGATCAGCTGCATTCCGCGGTCACGCTATACGACAAGGCATTGACGGTTTGTCCGGAAGAGATGCGCCTGTTGCGGGCGCGCATTTTGGCACGCAAGGCGACGGCGCTGCAGGCGATTCCCGAACAGGGCACTGCCGCGCTCGAACAGGCGCGTGCGACGTTCGAAGAATCCATTCCGACCCTGGTCGATTTCGGCAAGCCGGAAGAACTGGCCGAGGCCGAGATGAATCTTGGTCTGGTGGTGCAAAATCTTGCAGGCGCCGGCAGAGCGCGTATTACCGATGCGATCTCCGCGTATCAGCGCGCGCTTCGTACATTCACGAAGACCAAATTCCTGCGCGAATTCGTGATCCTGCAGAATAATCTTGCGACGGCGTTCCTGTCGATGCCGATGACCGACGAGCGCGGAAAGATGCGCGAGGCTCTTGCCGTGCAAGCCTTCGAGGAAGGCCTCAAGGTTGTCAGTCTGATCGATCATCCAACCGAATACGCGATGCTGCAGAATAATCTCGGCAACGCGCTACAATACGTGTCTTCAAGTCATACGCTCGAAAACAACCTGCGTGCGCTCGATGCCTATGACGAGGCGTTGAAGGTGCGCACGCGCGAGACCACGCCGCTGGAATACGCCAACACGATTTCCAACAAGGCAAACTGCCTGTGGAATTTGCCGGACGATCCGGAAAATCCCAGCACCGGTAATCGCACAAACCTGACGCAGGCGAACGCCTATTACCGTGAGGCACGCGCAGTCTTCATGGAGCACGGCGACCTCGAGAAGGCGCGCATCGTCGCCGAAGCCGTCGATCAAACCCAGCGCGAGATATTGGCGTTGCCGGCGACCAACGGTCACGGCACCCACCAGGCGATCAGATCCCCCAATACCGGAGCTTCGAAGCAATGACGATCTCTCTCACCCCGCTGGCGCTAGTTCTGGCCCTCGTTGTCGGTGTCCTCGCTTCAATAGTCGGCGGCGCGGTCGGCGGCATGGTCGTCGGCGGCAAGGCTTTGGGAAATGAGCTTGCCGCGATGTTGGGAGGTTTTTACGGACCGCTCGCCGGTGTCGCCGGAATTGTTATTGGCCTCCTCACACTCGCACTTATCCGCTGAGGAACATCCGATGTGGCAAATGACACAAAATTCCATCGCCCTGTTTTTCCGCGGCAAGCTGTTTGCGGATCCGGGCAAGGTCGTCAGGCAATTGCTGATCGGAATTGTTGTGACGGCGGTGTTATTTGTCGGTCTGGCCGAAGCTGGAACGCCGCTGTGGCTGGCCGCTTTGGTCGCCGCGCTGATCGGCGGTGGCCTGCAGCCATATCTGTTCAAGGACCTTCGCTACCTCTGAGAACATCGAACACGAGCCAGTGAGACCCGCATGAACGTCCACGACATGGCTTCAACGATGCGCACCGACCTCGCCGGCTTCCTCGGCGACATCGAACGGCTGGAGACGATCTTCGCGGCTTGGGATGAAAACCAGCAGGCGGCGGTCGGAGCCTACAAGCTCGCCATCGAGGAGCTCAACGGCGAGGCGCTGCGCCGGCTGATCCGGGCCTTGAAAACCGATCCGGCGGCGCTCGCCGCCATGAAGAACGCGATCGCCGACGAGGTCGTCTATGCCGTTTTGCGGCGACACGACATCGTCAAGGCAAGCCTGAACGAGCGCGTCGAGGCCGCACTTGAGGGCGTGCGCCCGATGCTGGCCTCCCATGGCGGCGATGTTGAGCTCGTCAAGGTCAAGCCGCCCTCGGTCGAGGTTCGCTTTATCGGCGCCTGTGACGGTTGCCCGGCCTCCGCGCTCACATTCCATGCCGGGGTAAAAAAGGCGGTCCAGGACGCCTGTCCCGAAATTACCGATATCATCCAGGTCAAAGGGCTCGGCGGTTCCGAGGAAAGCGGAGTTCGGTTCGTCAGTCCGTTCGCTCTGGGCGACAAGGGCAACTGGGCCGCGGCTGGATTGCTGTCGGATATCCCGGAAGGTTCGGTGCGCTCGACAATCATCGGTGGCGAAAAAGTTTTGCTGTCACGCAATGGCGCCACCGTCACCTGTTTCCAGAACGCTTGTGCGCATCTCGGCTTCCCGATCCATGACGGCGAGGTCGAGAATGGCATCATCACCTGTCCGCATCACGGTTTCCAGTATGACCTCTCCAGCGGGGAATGCCTGACTGCGCCGGAAGTACAGTTGCAGTCGCATGCGGTGCGCGTGATCGGTCCGCGCGTCGAGGTGAGGATTTCGAAATAGCCATGCAGGTCTCGTTTGCCCCCAACCGCTTGCAAAGGGCTCTTCCCAGGGTCGGCGATAACCATGTGGCGCGACCGCTGCTGTCGCCGCGGGGATCGCGCGTGGTTTTGGGCGGCGAGGCGCTTGCGAACGGGCTGGCACGATCGATCGTGCCAAGCGCCAACACGCTGTTCGGCCCGCGCGGCGCCTGCCTTGCGAGTGAATGTGGCCCGCTGTTTGTTTGCGATACCGGACATCACCGGTTGCTGATCTGGCACAAGCCTCCATCAGGGGATCATACGGATGCAGATATTGTCATCGGCCAGCCGGACTTTTCGCGGGAGGGCCGCAACGCCAAGGGTGAGATCGATGCGGCGACGCTCAACTTGCCGACCGGCGTTGCCGCGAGCGGCGGCATTCTCGCGGTTGCCGATGCCTGGAACCATCGCATCCTGATTTGGCATGGCTATCCCGACGTCTCTAACCGTCCGGCCGACGTAGTGCTCGGTCAGGCTGATTTCACCGGCGGCATTGCCAATCGCGGGGCGAGCGTGCCCACGGCCGACACCTTGAACTGGTGTTACGGCGTGGCCATCGCCGATGGCAAACTCATTGTCTGCGATACCGGCAATCGCCGCGTCCTGATCTGGGACGAGATTCCAACAGCGAACAGCGCGGCGGCCGATCTGGTTTTGGGGCAACGCGATTTCGTCACCCGCGACGACAATGCAGGCGAAGCCGGCGGCGCGCTAGGCATGCGCTGGCCCCATGGTATTGCGGTGGCGCGCGGCATGCTCTTTGTGTCTGACGCTGGCAACAACCGGGTGATGGTGTGGCGGACGTTCCCGGGATCGATCGGACAACCCTGCGATTTCGTGCTCGGACAAACCGACTTCATGAAGCTCGATCACAACCGCGCGTCGTACTATCCGACGTCGAGCGCGATGAACATGCCGTATGGACTAACCGTGCAAGGCGGAATGCTCGTGGTAACCGATACCGCGAATTCGCGTCTGCTCGGTTTCGAACTCGCCGGCATCGCCATGGATACGCCCGCGATTGCGCTGGCGGGACAACCGCTGTTCTCGGACAAGGGTGACAACCGCTGGCGCTTCGCCACCCGTGACAGCATTTGCTGGCCCTACAGCGCCACAGCCTGCGGCGATCTGCTGGTGATCGCCGACGCTGGCAACAACCGCGTTCTCCTTTGGGAGGCCGTGCCGTGAACCTGCACAGCAACATCGCGCCGGTGGATGGTCGGGTCTCGACCGAGATCCGGGTGCGCGGGCGGGTGCAGGGCGTCGGTTTCCGTCCGACCGTCTCGCGCTATGCACGCGAACTCGGCCTTTCCGGCGAGGTACTCAACGATGCCAAAGGCGTGCTGATCCGTGCCTTTGGTCGGGAAGCTGCGATAAACGCGCTGGTCGAGCGGATCGAACGCGAGCCACCGCCGCTGGCGCGCATCGATGCGATCGAGAGCCAGCCGTATTTCGGCGATCTTCCGCCCGCGTTCGTGATAGCCGAGAGCCTCGGCGGCGACGCCCATACACAGGTGGCGCCCGATGCCGGAATTTGTTCCGATTGCGCCGAAGAAGTCGCCAATCCGTTTGAGCGAAGATATCGCTACCCCTTCACAAACTGCACCCATTGTGGGCCTCGCCTCAGTATCCTCAGTGGCATTCCCTACGACCGCGCCAACACCACGATGGGGCCATTCGCCATGTGTCCGGCGTGCCGTGCGGAATACGACAATCCCGCAAACCGTCGTTTCCATGCCGAAGCTATCGCATGCCACGTCTGCGGACCGAAGGCAAAGCTGGTGCGTTTCGACGGGCGTCCGTTCGGCTTTGAACAGTTTTCGATGATGGACGATGTCGATGCCGCCTGCGGATTGATGAAAAACGGCGAGATCGTCGCCATCAAGGGGATCGGCGGCTACCAGCTGACCTGCGATGCCACCAAATCCGATGTGGTTGCGCGTCTGCGGCATTTGAAGAAACGCGACGCCAAGCCGTTCGCCCTGATGGCCAGGGATATCGATATCATCAGGTGCTATTGCAGCGTCAGTCCCGAAGAGGAAGCTCTGCTAAGGACTCCAGCCGTACCGATTGTCCTCCTGCGCGCCGACGGGGTGGAAAAATTACCAGACGCTATTGCGCCGGGCCTTCGGACGTTGGGCTTCATGTTGCCAACCACGCCAATGCATCTATTGATGTTGCGGCGGATGGCTCGCCCGGTGGTAATGACCAGTGGTAACCTCTCTGACGAGCCACAGGTGATATCCGATGACGAGATCGGAGAGCGGCTTGGGGGCATCGCGACCTACGCGCTGATGCACGACCGTGAGATCGCCAACCGGATCGATGACTCGGTGGCGCGTATAGTTGCCGGGCGCCCGCGCAAGATGCGGCGCGCGAGGGGTTACGCGCCTGATATCATCATTTTGCCGAAGGGATTTGAGACCGCGCCCGAACTGTTGGCGATGGGCGGCGAACTGAAGTCGACGTTCTGCCTGGTGAAAGACGGCGCCGCGATCCTCTCGCAGCATCAGGGCGATCTTGAGGATATCAGGACATTTGACGACTATCGCAAGAACCTCGCGCTCTACACCAAGCTGTTTGATCACGCGCCGGTCGCTCTGGTTGCCGATATGCATCCGGAATATCTGTCGTCGAAACTGGCGCGAGAGCGTGCGAGCGCCGAGGCGCTGCCGCTGATGGAAATTCAGCACCATCATGCTCATGTTGCGTCGTGCCTGGCTGAGAACGGCCAGGAGCTCGACGCCCCCGCTGTTCTCGGCATCGTGCTCGACGGATTGGGCTGGGGCGGTGATGACACGCTGTGGGGTGGTGAGTTCCTACTCGCGGACTACCGGCGTTATCAGCGTCTTGGAACCTTCAAGCCGGTCGCCATGCTCGGCGGCGCGCAGGCGGCGCGTGAGCCCTGGCGCAATCTCTACGCCCATCTGATGGCTGAAATGACGTGGCCGGTGTTCGCGATGAATTTCGACGAACTCGAATTGCACGGCTATCTCGCTGCCAAGCCGCGCGCCACGCTCGACGCCATGATCACAAACGGCATCAACGCGCCGCAGGCCTCATCATGCGGCCGGCTGTTCGACGCGGTGGCGGCGGCACTCAATATCTGCCGCGAGCGCCAAGCCTATGAAGGCGAGGCGGCTGCGCGGCTCGAAGCCATAGTCGACGAGGATACGCTGCGCAATGAGGACGATGCACTCGGCTATCCCCTGAGCATTCCCAATCTGCGCGGCTCCGGATTGCCGTACATTGAGCCGCTGGGGCTGTGGAATGCGGTGCTCGGTGATCTTATTTTGAAAACGCCGGCGCCTGTCATGGCGGCGCGATTCCACAAGGGGTTGGCAAAATCGATCGTCGCCATGACCAAGAAGCTGGCCAGCGGCGAGGACGAAGCCGGCCCGCGGCGCTTTACGACGGTGGCGCTGTCCGGCGGCTGCTTCCAGAACCGCATCCTGTTCGAAGAGGTCACCCGTCGCCTCGAGAATGAAAGCTTCACGGTGCTGTCGCATGCACAGGTCCCCGCCAATGACGGTGGCCTCGCGCTGGGGCAGGCGGCAATCGGCGCCGCGCATCTCATCAAATCAAGAAATAAGCAGGCGACCAACCAGTCGGAAGGAAACGCGTCATGTGTCTCGGCATTCCCGGACGGATCATAGAGATCACCGACGTCACAAAGAAGCTGGCGACCGTCGATGTCGGCGGGGTCAAGCGGCAGATCAACATCGCCTGCATCGTCAGTGACGAACATCCGGTCAATTCCTGTGTCGGCGATTGGGTGCTGGTGCATGTCGGTTTCGCCATGAGCCGGATCAACGAGGAAGAGGCTGCGCTGACACTGCAAATTCTCACTGAACTTGGCGAAGCGCAGGCCGAGATTGAAGCGATGCGGCTATCCGCAGCGGAATAAGGAGGCGTGTCATGTCCAACGATGGTGATCTCAAGGCGCTCTATCCATTCCTGCACGGCCAGCCGCAGGCGCCAGCGCGGCTTGATGCGGCGCTATTGCACTCCGTTGAGGAAAAAGCCTGCGATTCCCGTGAGACCAATGCGCGCTTCTTTGGCGAGAACGCCCCAATTCTTGTAGCCGCGGCCAAAGCGCTTGCCGAGGTTTACCGGCGCGGCGGGCGAATGTACTCGATGGGCAATGGCGGCTCGAGCTGCGACGCATCGCATGTCGCAGTAGAATTCGTGCATCCGATTACGGCGGGGCGTCCGGCGCTCGCCGCGACCAACCTCGTGGCTGATCTGGCGATGATCTCTGCCGTCGGCAATGATCTCGGCTTCGAGCACGTGTTCGTGCGGCAGCTGCTGGCGCAAGGCAGGGCGGGCGACGCATTGATCGGCATCTCCACCAGTGGAAACTCGGCGAACCTGATGTCGGCTTTCACCAAGGCCAAAGAGATGGACATCGTTACCATTGGGCTGGCCGGCGGCGATGGCGGCAAGATGAAGTCTTCCGGCGTGGTGGATTTTTGTCTGGTGGTGCCGACCTCGTCGATCCACCGCACCCAGGAATGTCACGTCGCCGCCTATCATATCCTGTGGGATCTCGTTCACACGCTACTGGCCGACGATCGCGGATCGGCAACCACAAAGGGAGCCGCGGCATGAAATATCTCGATGAATTTCGCGACGGGCAAAAAGCACGCGTCCTGATCAAGGAGATCGAGGCGCTGGTCTCGACAATGACGATTCCTGCGGCACGGCCGCTCTACATCATGGAAGTCTGCGGCGGCCACACCCATTCGATTTTCCGCTACGGCCTGGAGGGCATGCTGCCGAAGGAGATCGAACTGATCCACGGACCGGGCTGTCCGGTATGCGTGCTGCCGATGGGACGGGTCGACGATTGCGTGTCGATCGCCGAGAATCCCGACGTGATCTTCACCACCTTTGGCGACGCCATGCGGGTACCGGGTTCGAAGAAAAGCCTGCTACAGGCCAAGGCTGAAGGTGCCGACGTGCGGATGGTGTATTCGCCGATGGACGCACTGGCACTGGCGCGCAAGAATCCCGACCGTGAAGTGGTGTTTTTCGGGCTCGGATTCGAGACCACGATGCCGTCCACCGCGCTGACCATCCTGCAGGCGGAATCCGACGGTATCAGGAATTTCTCGGTGTTCTGCAATCACATTACTATCGTGCCGACGATCAAGGCGATCCTCGACAGCCCCGGCCTGCAGCTCGATGGCTTCCTCGGGCCGGGCCATGTCTCGATGGTGATCGGCACGGCGCCATACGAGTTCATCGCCAACTTCTATAAAAAGCCCATGGTGGTCGCGGGCTTTGAGCCCTTAGATATCCTGCAATCGATCTGGATGGTCCTAAAGCAGATCAAGGAGGGCCGCGCTGATATCGAGAACCAGTACGCGCGGATCGTCCCGGTCGACGGCAATGCTCCGGCGCTGCAGGCAGTGTCCCGGGTCTACGAATTGCGCGAGTTCTTCGAGTGGCGCGGGCTCGGTTCGATCGATCATTCCGGCGTCAAGCTGCGCGACGAATATGTGCATTTCGATGCCGAGCAGAAATTCGCAATTCCGAACTTGAAGATTGCCGATCCGAAATCCTGCCAATGCGGCGAGGTGCTGAAGGGCGTCATCAAGCCCTGGCAATGCAAGGTATTCGGTTCGGCCTGCACGCCTGAAATCCCGCTCGGCGCGCTGATGGTGTCCTCCGAAGGAGCCTGTGCCGCGTATTACCAGTATGGCGGCGTCAAACGTTACAAGGAGGCGGTATGAACGTCGCGCCGTTCATTCACACCCGAAAGCTCGGCAAGGTCAGTGTCGGCACGGTGACGCTTGCCCATGGCGGTGGTGGCAAGGCGATGAAGGATCTGATCGACGACGTCTTCGTCGCCGCGTTCGACGATCAAGCCTCGGCTCCCCTGGAAGACCAGGCTCGGTTCGATCTCGCCGACCTTGCGACCTATGGCGACAGGTTGGCGTTCACGACCGATTCCTTCGTAGTCGATCCGCTGTTCTTCCCCGGCGGCGACATCGGCCAACTCGCGGTGTGCGGCACTGTCAATGATCTCGCTGTCGGCGGCGCAACGCCACTGTATCTGTCTTGTGCCGTCATCGTCGAGGAAGGGATGAGCGTCGATACTTTGCGACGCGTAGCCCGTTCGATGGCGAAAACCGCCAAGGACGCCGGCGTTCATATCGTCACCGGCGATACCAAGGTGGTACAACGCGGCGCCTGCGACAAGCTGTTCATCACCACGACAGGCATTGGCGTGATCCGCAAGGGCCTGGCGCTCGGTGTCGATACCGCACGGCCGGGCGATATGGTGCTGGTCAACGGCCTGCTCGGCGATCACGGCGCGGCCATTCTGTGCGCGCGGGGCGATATGGCGCTTGATACCCTGATTGAAAGCGACTGTGCCTGTCTGCACGGCTTGATCGAAGCGCTGCTGACGGCGGCGCCCGAGGCTCGCTTCGTGCGGGACGCCACGCGCGGTGGTCTTGCCACGGTGCTCAACGAGATCGCAGATGCGTCGCAGGTGGCGATCGAGATCGACGAGGCTGTCACTCCTATCCGCGAACAGGTCAAGGCGTTCTGCGAAATCCTCGGACTCGATCCACTTTATCTCGCCAACGAAGGCAAGATCGTCGTGATCGCACCGCCGGAGCAAGCCGCCGCAGCGCTCGCCGCGATGCGGGCGCATCCACTCGGTGAAGGCGCTGGAATCATTGGCCGGGTCAATCAGGGCGAGGCCGGTCGCGTTACCATGCGCACGGTGTTTGGCGGGCGACGGATCGTCGACATGCTCGTCGGCGAACAACTGCCGCGGATCTGTTGAGGGCATCGCCATGCACGAACTCGGCATTGTCAGGAACATTGTCGCCATCGTCGGCGATGCTGCGAAAGGAAGCCGGGTCCGGCGGGTAACGCTGGATATCGGAAAGCTGTCTGCTGTCATGCCGGATGCGATCGCCTTCTGTTTCGAGACGGTAGCCCAAGGGACGGCGCTTGAGGGCGCGATCCTAGAGATTAGGCAGATCGACGGCCGCGCCCGCTGCAATGCCTGCGGCTCGGAATTTGCGGCGGACACGCTGTTTACGCCGTGTGCCTGCGGTTCGCGGCAGTTCAAGCGATTGCAGGGCGAGGAACTGAACATCAAGAGCATGGAACTCGAGGAGGAGGTAGTCTGATGTGTGGACATTGCGGATGCGGGGACAAGACCGGGGCTACCGTCCATAATCTTCAGACTGGAGAAAAAATGATTATGGGTGGCCATTCCCACGATCACGAACACGACCATGTCCACGCCGACGGCACACGTCACCGCCACGGTCACGACGATGGCGAACACGATCACAGCCACGATGCGGGGCATCACCATGCTCATGACCATGTCCACGCCGATGGCGTCAGGCACATCCATGGGCGCGATCACGGCTACGACCATCAGCATGATCACTCCCATGAGCATGATCACGTTCGTGCCGACGGCGTCAGGCATAGCCACGGGCACGGTCATGAGGATGGTGAGCACACCCGCCACCATGATTCCGAGCATCATCACGATCACGATCATATGCATACGGACCGCACCCACCACAGCCATCGCCACGATCACGGCCGTGAGCATCAGCATGATCGGTCCGACGAAAACGATCATGTCCATGCAGATGGCAGCCGGCACATTCACGGCCATGCCCATAATGATGGGCATCATGATCACGGACACAGCCGGGATCACAGCCATCAGGAGCGCGCGACCCCCGCTGTCGTTGAGCTGGAAACACGGATTCTCGCCAGGAACGATGCATTGGCGGCGAAGAACCGGGCCTGGTTCGCGGGGAGAGAGATTCTCGCGCTCAATCTCGTGAGTTCGCCCGGTTCAGGCAAAACGACGCTGCTCGAACGCACCATTCGCGACCTGAAGGCCGAGCTGAAGCTTTATGTAGTAGAGGGCGATCAGGCGACTGCCAACGATGGCGAGCGCATCCGCGCCGCCGGCGCGCCGGCCGTGCAGGTCAACACCGGCACGGGATGCCATCTCGAAGCCGACATGGTCGCGCGCGGACTGGCGGAATTGAAGCCGCTGCCGGGCTCGGTGGTCATGATCGAGAATGTAGGAAACCTGGTGTGCCCCGCGATGTTCGATCTCGGCGAGCGCGCCAAGGTGGTGATCCTCTCGGTAACCGAGGGAGAGGACAAGCCGCTGAAATATCCTCACATGTTCCGTGCGGCGGAGGTCATGATCCTGAACAAGACCGACCTCTTGCCGCACATCGATTTCGATGTCGCGCGCGCGATTGCCAACGCACGCGAGGTAAATCCGGAGATCACGGTACTGCAGGTTTCGGCACGAAGCGGCGACGGGCTGGAAGGCTGGTACGGCTGGCTGCGCAGCGAAATCGGAAAAACCCGCGAGGCGGCTTTCGCGTAAGGTTTAGTTCGTCAAAGTGAAATCGGGGAGCGCATGTTCGGAGTCCTGGGGATTGGCTTTTTACTGGGCATGCAGCATGCGCTCGAAGCCGATCACATCGCGGCGGTGTCGAGAATTGCCGCTCGCGCCTTGCCCCCGGCAAGCGTCTTGGCGTGCTCCAGCGCCCTCGCCTGCCCCGTCTCAAGCGATGCGGGCCGGAACGGCGGCTTTGCGCTTTTTCGCGGTC
>JGI24140J50213_10000375_pt1 | contig 21089 bp, 16 predicted proteins | sample BarGraIncu00222A_FD_50213 | JGI IMG/M metagenome (IMG submission 50213)
ATCGTCGCCGTCGGCCTCGATTCGAAGCGCCTGCCGATCAAGATCTTCTTCAACCCTGGCGCGACAACGATGCTGCAATCGTCCGACCTGCAGTCGCAGTACGCGGTCTGGCTGCACGAGGTGGCGTTGCAGGTCGGGGTGCGCGAGACCTGCATGAGGGTCGTCGGCCACACCAGCCGCACCGGAGACGCGACGGCCAACGACGTGCTCTCGCAAAAGCGCGCGGCTGTCATCAAGCAAAGCCTCGAGAGGCAGAACAAGAAGCTCGGCACCCGCATCGCCTCCGATGGCGCCGGTTCGCGCGAAGTCATCGTCGGCCTCGGCACCGACGATTTGCGCGACGCCCTCGATCGTCGCGTCGAGTTCCGTACCGTCGACTGCCGCTGAGCGTCGCCCGCCGGGCGCGAGGTCGCGCGCGGGCAACGCCCGGCTGCCGCGCGGCGCCGGGTTCGGGTAAGGTTCGGCGCATGCCGCTGCACCGGCCCGCGTCGCTCTTGCGCTGCGTCTTCGCCGTGGCGGCCTGCGCCGCGCTGCTTGCCGGCTGCGCTTCCGGGCCGCGCAAGGGAGGCGACGGGCCGGGCGAGCATCCGCCGCCGGGCCTGGCCAGCGTGGCCGACGCCGAGCCGCGCCTCGAGACGATCCGGCCCGGCGGCGCCAACAAGCCATATCAGGCACTCGGCCGCGAGTACGTGCCGATGACGCGCGACCTCGCCTTCTCCGAGCGCGGCCTCGCCTCGTGGTACGGCCGGCAGTTCCACGGCCGGCGCACGGCGAGCGGCGAGCCGTACGACATGTATGCGATGACGGCTGCGCACCCGACGCTGCCGATCCCGAGCTACGCGCGGATCCGCAACCCGGCGAACGGTCGCGAGGTGATCGTTCGCATCAACGACCGCGGCCCCTTCCACGCCGGTCGCATCGTCGACCTGAGCTACACGGCGGCACTGCGCCTCGACCTGCTGCGCGGCGTCGCGCCGGTCGAGCTCGAGCGAATCACCTACGACGAGATCCGCGCCGGAACGTGGCGACGCGATGGCGGCGATGCGACCCGTTACGCGGCCGCGCGGTCGGCCCGTCCGCCAGCAGGCGAGCGAGTCGCTGCCGCTCCCGAGCTGGCGGCGATGGCGGCGCTGCCGGCCGAGGCGGTCGTCGACGCGTCGCTGCGACCGGTCGGCGCCGCATCGGAGGCAATCGCCGCGCCCGTTCCGGTTGCCGCCACGGCGCAGCCGCGCGGCTTCTGGGTCCAGCTCGGGGCGTTTCGCGAAGCCAGCGGCGCCGATTCGTTCCAGCGCCACGTCGCCGCCGACGTCGATTGGCTGATGCCGTTGCTTGCAACCTTCGGCGATGCGTCGTTCTTCCGCGTCCAGGCCGGCCCGTACGCGAATCGCGACGAAGCGCAGGGCGCGGCGGCGCGCATCCGCGAAGCGCTCGGCCTCGTGCCGATGATCGTCGAGCGGCGCTGAGGGCTTCGCGACAGCAGGCGCTGCGATGGGCTACTCGACCGGCAAGCTGCTCTTCATCTTCGTCGTGGCCGTCGTGCTGTCCGCGCTCGGTGCCTGGATCATCGCGGCACGCTATCGAGCCACGATGCTGGCGCTGATGAGCGGATCGGCCGGCGCCGGCGCTGCGACCGACGCTGCTGCTGCGCCCGGCGGCGCCGCCGCGATCGCTCCGTGGCTCGTCCCGGCGTCGGAACCGGCAGCAACGCTGGCCGCGAACCGCCGGGCCGGCTGGCACTTGACGATCGCCCTCCTCGTGCTCTCGCTGCTCGTCGCGACGAGCAGCGCCGCGCTGCAACTCCTCGAGATGCTCGGCGTCGCCGGCTGGTCGGTCAAGCGGCTGGGCGTCCTGGCCGCGGTCCAGCTCTGGCCGGTGCTGCCGGCGCTGGCCATCGTCTGGCGCTGGTCGCGCCTGCGACTTCTCTTTGCCTTCGTCGCCTTTCTCGTCGCGTCGTTCCTGCTCATGCTCTGGCGATCCGAGGTCGCGCAGCCGCTCATGCTGCTGCGCTATCTCGCCCTCGAAGTCGGCCTGCCCTTGTTCCTGATTGCACCGCTTTGCCTCGGCTCGTCGACGCGGGCGATCGCTCCCTGGCTGCTGCCGCCGATGGCGGGGCTCGTCTGGGCGTCGATCGCCGGCATCGACGCGCTCGCCTATTTCCTCCAGCGCAAGGCCGCGTGGCTGGTGTCGCTCTCCGATGCGATCGGCGCCGAAGCGGTCTGGGCGCTCTTCGCGCTCTTCGCGCTCGTGCCGTGGCTCATCGCCTGGTGGCCGCTGCAGGCCCTCGGGCGTGCCTTCGCGCGCGCCTACACGGCGCGCGCCGTCTCCGAGCTGAGCGTGCAGTTCACGGCGGTGTGGATCGTGCAGCTGATCTTCGTCGCCCTCGGCGCCGCAAGCGATCGCGGCCTCGGCGGGCTCGTCATGCTGTTGCCTGCACTCTGGATTCCGTTCGGCTTCGCCGTCCTGGCGAGCCGGCGCCCGGGCGCGGCGCGGCCGCCGACGCTGCTCGTGCTGCGCGTCTTCCAGCACGACGCCGCGGTGCACGATCTCTTCGATCATGTCGTCGAGCGCTGGCGCCTCACCGGCAACACGGTCCTGATCGCCGGCACCGATCTGGTCGACCGCACGCTCGACGCGGGCGATGTGCTGACCTTCCTCGACCGCCGCCTCGGGCAACGTTTCGTCAACGGTCCAGCCGACATCGCGGCGCGGATCGCCGACTTCGATCTGCTCGCCGACCTCGAAGGGCGCTTTCGCATCAACGAGTGCTATTGCCGCGACTGGACCTGGCGCGAAGCGTTCGCTGCGCTCGCCGCGCGCAGCGACGTCGTGCTGATGGACCTGCGCGGCTTCCAGGCGAAGAACGTCGGCTGCCTGCACGAGCTGGCAACACTGGCGCGCGCCGAGCGCGTCGGCCGCGTCGTCGTCCTGACGAACGCCGATTCCGATCGCGCGACGGCCGACGCGGCCGTCGCCGGCGCACCGGCCGAGCGCTTCTCGTGGATCGACGTGAGGCCGGGGACGCGTCTCGATCATCGCCAGTTGCTTTCGCGATTGTTCGCGCCGACAGCCGCAGTCGCTTCGTCCTGAGCCGGCAACGCCCCCGCTCGGGCGCCTTGCAGTTCGCTGCGTCGGCGTGGATGATGTGGCGGGCTGCCGCGCTGGCGTCGGCACCGATACTCACCTCAGGAGACTTTGCATGACGACGACGAAGAGCACGGCTGGCAGCAAGAAGACGAAGAAGAAGGCGCTGTCCCTGCACCTGGGCCTCAACGGCGTCAGCGGTGCGGCCTACGGCGGCTGGGACGGTCCGCTCGCGGCGTGCGAGTTCGACGCGCACGACATGGGCGCGATCGCGAAGAAGCAGGGCATGAAGGCGACGGTGCTGCTGACGAAGAAGGCGACGCGCAACGCGGCCCTCGGCGGCATCCGCAACGCGGCCAAGCAATTGCAGAGCGGCGACTTCTTCTTCCTCAGCTACTCCGGCCACGGCGGTCAGGTGCCCGACGTGAACGGCGACGAGGACGACAAGAAGGACGAGACCTGGTGCCTCTACGACGGCCAGCTCATCGACGACGAGCTCTACTTCGAGTTGAGCAAGTTCAAGGCCGGCGTATGCATCCTCGTGCTGTCCGACAGCTGCCACAGCGGGACGGTGACGCGCGAGATGGTGCTGCCTTCGCCGACGACTCCGACCGAGCGGCCGAAGAACATGCCCGACGCGGTGGCGATGCGCACCTATCGCGAGCATCAGGCGTTCTACGACAAGCTGCAAAGAGACGTCGCCGCAGCCGCCGGCAAACCTGTCGTCGACCCCGACAACGCACTGGCGCAGGTCGCCGTGAGCGGCCGTCTTTCCGCCATCAACGACAAGTTCGACGCCTCGCTGATCCTCATCTCGGGCTGCCAGGACAACCAGACCTCGATGGACGGGGACCACAACGGCGCCTTCACCGAGCAGCTGCTCAAGGTCTGGAACCAGGGCGCGTTCAAGGGCAACTACGCGCAGTTCCACGCCCGCATCCGCGCCGGCATGCCGGCCACGCAGACGCCTAACCTGTTCACGCTCGGCACGACCGGCACCTTCCTGACCCAGCCGCCCTTCAGCGTCTGAGGTCGCGGAGAAACGTCGATGGCCAGCGCAACGAACGACATCGTCTTCATCATTCCCGGCCAGGCCGACTCGGCCGCGGCTGCGGGAGTCGCCTCGCGCGGCAGCGTCAAGGCGACGGTACGCGTCGGCACGACGCGCGCCGACGGCGAGCCGGTGCGCGTCACGGCCCGGCCCGGCGAAGACGTCGTCGTCCTGGCCATCGCCAACGGGCCGACGCTCGTCCTTCATCCCGAAGACGCGCGCGACCTGATGCGCGCGCAGGCCGCACCCGCGGCGCGCGGAGCGCCTGCGGCAAGGACATCGTCCAGCGAAGTGCTGGTGCCGGCGCAACTCGGCTGGCCGGGCCTCGAAGCGCAGGCGACGCGCGGCGCGACGCGCGGCTGGATGGGGCAGGCGCTCCTGACCGGCTTTCACGTCCTCACCGGGCTCGGCAAGGATCCGGCGGTGACGCTGGCGACGGCGGCGATCACGAAGAAGGTCGACGGCAAGGTCGACGCCGGCGTCTACCGCCTTTCCGCCGAGGCGCTCGAGCCGCTCAAGGACAGCGGCCGCAAGCTCGATGCCGTTTCCGCCGCGGCCGACGGCGGGCCGTTGCTCGTTCTCGTCCATGGCACTTTCAGCGACACGCCGGGGACCTTCTCCAAGCTCTGGACCCTGCACAACCCGGTCGTGCGCCAGCTCTTCACGCGCTACGCCGATCGCGTCTACGGCTTCGATCACCCGACGCTGGGAACGAGCCCGATCGGCAACGCGCTGCTGCTCGTGCGCGCATTGCCCGCCGGAGCGCGCCTGCACCTGCTCACGCACTCGCGCGGCGGCCTCGTCGCCGAGATCCTGGCCCGCGCCTGCGCCGGCGGGGCGCCGGACGACGCCGCGCTCGCCCTGTTCGCCGATGCGCCCTATGCGCAGCTGAAGAGCGACCTGCGCGCCCTCGTCAAGGAAGCCCAGGCGAAGGGCCTGCGCGTCGAGCGCGTCGTCCGCGTCGCCTGCCCGGCGCGCGGTACGCTGCTCGCGTCGAAGCGGCTCGACGCGTACCTGTCGATCCTGTCCTGGTGCCTCGAGCTGGCGAGCATTCCGGTCGCGCCGCAGCTCGTCGACTTTCTCCACGAGGTGGCGCGCCGCCGCGCCGACCCGAGCGAGCTGCCCGGCCTCGAAGCGATGATGCCGGGCAGCCCGGTCGTCGAGTGGCTGAACGGCGCGAGCGAGCCGATCCCGGGCGACTTGCGCGTCGTCGCCGGCGACCTGCAGGGCGACTCGATCGGCTCGTGGGTCAAGACGCTGCTCTCCGACGCGTTCTACTGGACCGACAACGACCTCGTCGTGCAGACGCGTTCGATGTACGGCGGCGCACCGCGTGCCCCGGCGGCGGCCGAGGCCAGCGCGAGCTATCTCCTCGATCGCGGTGGCAAGGTCTCGCACTTCAACTACTTCAGCAACGACCGCACGGTCGGCGCGATCGCCAGCGCGCTCTGCGACGACGCGCCGGCCGACTTCGCCGTGATCGGCCCGCTCTCGTGGGCCGGCGAGGACGCGAGCGGAACGCGCGCCGCGCGCGCCGTCGCGCGTTCGCGCGGTGCTGGCAGCGACGAGGCGGCGGCTCGCCCGGGCGTCTTCGTCATTCCCGGCATCCTCGGCTCGAACCTCGCCCTCGACGGCAAGCGGATCTGGCTCGGCTTTCGTTTCGTCAACAGCCTCGGTAGCCTTGCCTGGGATCCGAAGACGGCGTCGCACGTCACGCCCGACGGGCCGATCGGCAGCGTCTACGGCGATCTCATCGAGCGCCTGGCCGATACGCACGAGGTCATCCCGTTCGCCTTCGACTGGCGCCGGCCGATCGAGGACGAAGCGCGGCGTCTCGGAGAGGCGGTCGACGCGGCGCTCACTGCGCGCGCGGCGAGCCAGCAGCCGGTGCGCATCGTCGCGCACTCGATGGGCGGCCTCGTCGCGCGGACGATGGCGCTCGAGAAGCCCGACACCTGGCAGCGCATGCTGGCGCGCGACGGCGCCCGGCTGCTCATGCTCGGAACGCCGAACGGCGGCTCGTGGTCGCCGATGCAGACGCTCTCGGGCGACGACACCTTCGGCAACGCGCTCGCCGCCTTTGGCTCGCTGTTCGACAACTCCGGCGCGCGCAAGACGATGGCCGGCATGCCCGGCTTCCTGCAGTTGCAGGCGTCGCTGCTCGACCCGGCGCTGCGCCTCGATCGCGCCGAGAGCTGGCAAAAGCTCGCCGACGACGACATGGCGCGTCTCGCCGAGCGCAGCATCTGGCATCTCGAAGGCGTGCAGCGAACCCTCTACCAGTGGGGCGCGCCGCCGCAGTCGGTGCTCGACCAGTCGGTCGCGCTGCGCAAGCGCCTCGACGCGCAGGCCGCCGCCCTCGGCAACGACGCGCGCAGGATGCTCCTGGTCGTCGGCCACGCCGCCTTCACGCCGTGCGGCTACACCTTCAGCGACGCTGGCCTCGAATATCTCGACGCCCCTGGCGGCGGCGACGGGCGCGTGCCGCTGTCGTGCGCGCTGCTGCCGGGCGTTCGCACCTGGAAGCTCGATGCATCGCACGGCGATCTGCCGAGCCGCGCCAACGCCTTCGCCGCCTACGTCGAATTGCTCGTCAACGGCGACACCCGGTTGCTCGAGACGCTCGACGCCGCCGGCGGCGATGCGCGCGGCGCCGCGGCCCAAGCGACCCGCGGGGCCGGGGCCGACGACACGTCGGCGACGCTGGCACGCAGCCGCCCGTCGCGCGGCCTGCTCGGATCGCAGCCACCGTCGAGCGCCGCGGACGTGCTCGGCTCGGCGGCCCGGCCGGTGGGCGACGAGCGCGGCGGCGGCAACGCGCTGCACGTCTCGGTCCTCAACGCCGACCTGAAGTTCGTGCACCAGCCGCTCATGGTCGGCCACTACCGATCGCTGGCCCTGACCGGCACCGAGGCGGTCGTCGATCGCCTGGTCGCGCGGGCGATGGGCAAGTCGCTCTCGGCGGGCCTCTACCCCGACGCCGTCGGCACGCACCAGATCTTCGGCAACCTCAGGAAGGATCCGGAGAACGTGCTGGCGATGGCGCGCCCGCTTGCTGTCATCGTCGTCGGCCTCGGCGAGGAAGGGAAGCTGCGTGCCGTCGACCTGTCGTGGTCGGTACGGCAAGCCGTGCTCGCCTATGCGCAGCGGCTGGCCGAGCAGCAGGGCGGCGCGCCGGCCGAGTTCGAGCTCGCGGCGACGCTGCTCGGCAGCGGCGGCACCGGCATCAGCGCCGGCAGCGCGGCGCAGCTGATCGCCCAGGGCGCCTACGATGCCAACCTCAAGCTGCGCGACAACGGCTGGCCGCAGATCGGCAGGCTCATCCTCGTCGAGCTATATCTCGATCGCGCCAGCGACGCCTGGCGCGCTCTCGAGGTGCAGGCGACGGCGACGCCGCACCAACTCAAGGTCGTCGGGCCCGTGCAGTCGGGCGCCGGCGCGCTGCGCCGCTCTCTCGATTCGAGCTACCGCGGTGCCGCCTACGACTTCATCAGCGTCGTGACGAGCCAGCAGCCCGACGGCGAGGCATCCATCGCCTACAACCTCGACACGCGGCGCGCCCGCACCGAGGTGCGTGCACAGCGGACGCAGGGCACCCTGGTGCGCGAGCTGGTCGCCAAGGCGTCGAACAACGCGAACCGCGACCCGCAGATCGGTCGTACCCTGTTCGATCTGCTGGTTCCGGTCGAGCTGGAGCCTTTCCTCGGCGGCACGAGCGAGATGGTGATCGAGCTCGACGCCGAAACGGCGGCGATTCCCTGGGAGCTGCTCGACACGCCTGGCTCGCAGATCTCGGGCGGCGACCCGCGGCCCTGGGCGATCCGCAGCAAGCTGCTGCGCAAGCTCCGCACCAAGGAGTTCCGCTCGCAGGTGTCGGACGCCGACGCCGACGGCAGCGTGCTGGTCATCGGCGAGCCGCTCGTCGACGCGACGATCTATCCACCGCTGCCTGGTGCACTCGCCGAAGCGGTTGCCGTCGCCGCGCGCCTCACCGGCGGGCCGAGCGGGCTCGACGCGGCGCACGTGCGCGCCCTGACGAGCGGCGGCGACGACGCGCGCAACATCATCAATGCCCTGTTCGAGCGGCCGTACCGCATCGTCCACGTCGCCGGGCACGGCGCGCCGGGCCCCAAGGGCGGCGTCGTCCTGTCCGGCAACACCTTTCTCGGTGCGGCCGAAGTGCAGGCGATGCGGACCGTGCCCGAGCTCGTCTTCCTCAACTGCTGCCACCTGGCCGAGCGCGACGCGAAGACGGTGTTCGCGACCTACGACCGCGCCGACTTCGCTGCCAACATCGCCGAAGCGCTGATCGAGGTCGGCGTGCGATGCGTCGTCGCCGCCGGCTGGGCCGTCGAAGACGGGCCGGCCGAGATCTTCGCGACGACTTTCTACGATGCGCTGCTCGGCGGCGGCCGCTTCATCGAGGCGGTGGCGGCGGCGCGCACCGCCGCCTGGCGCGCCAGCAGCAGCGGCAACACCTGGGCCGCCTATCAGTGCTACGGCGATCCGGGCTGGACCTGGCAGCGCGACGGCGGTGACGCGCAACGCGTCAGTGCTTCGCCGGGCGACGAATTCGCTGCGGTCTCGTCGGCGCCGGCATTGACACTCGCGCTCGAGACGATCTCGATCCGCCTGCGCTTCGGCGGCGACGAGTCGAAGGGTGGCTCGCCACTGCAGGCGCAGCGCGACAAGATCCGCTTTCTCGAATCGAAGTTCGCGCCGCTGTGGGGCAGCATGGGTGCGGTGGCCGAGGCCTTCGGCCTGGCCTACGCCGATGCGCGCGATCTCGACAAGGCGATCGAGTGGTATCGCGTCGCCGTCGCCGCGGCCGACGGCAGCGCATCGTTCAGGGCGGCCGAGCAGCTCGGCAACCAGCTGGCGCGCCGCGGCGAGGCCGACAGCGACCTGGCGCGCGGCCGGCGCGACGTCGAGGAGGCGATCGGGCACTTGAAGCGGCTCGTCGACATGCAGGCGACGGCCGAGCGCGAGTCGCTGCTCGGCTCGGCCTACAAGCGCCTGGTGATGATCGAAGGCCGCGCCGCCGCCGGCGCTCCGGCGACGGCGACGACGCGTCGGCGCGCCGCGACCAAGGCTGTTCCCGGCGAACGCCTTGCGGCCCTGCGCGCGATGGCGCTGCACTACGGCAACGCCGAGCGGATCGCCCGCGAAGACGACGCCGACGACCTCTTCTATCCGGCGAAGAACGGCATCAGCGCCGAGCTGCGGTTGGCCTTTCTCGAGCGCCGGCCGGCCGAGCTGGCGCTCGAGCGGATCGAGGCGGTCCGCGAGTCCCTCGACCGCGCCGCGACCGAGCGGCCTGACTTCTGGGCCGTCGTCGGCCAGATCGAATTGCGCGTTCTCACGGCGCTGGCGGCACAGCAGCTGGCCGGCGCCGCGCCCGGTCTCGTCGATGACTTCCAGAACCTGAAGGCGCGCGTCCCCGCGCCGGGGATGTGGGACTCGGTGCACTCCGAGGCGCGCTTCACGCTCGAGCCGTATCGCGGCATCGCCAGCGCCGCCGAGAAGAAGGCGGCGACGGCCCTGCTCGACGCATTGCAGGCGATGGCGCAGGCGGCCTGAGCATCGAGCAGTCGTCGAAGCGAAGCCTGGCTTAGCTAGCGTCCGCCGGTAACCTCTACGATCGATCCGGTCGTGTAGCTCGACGCGTCCGAGAGCAGCCAGAGGATCGCCTCGGCGACCTCTTCGGCCGAGCCGGCGCGCTGCATGGGAACGAGCGGCGCCATCTCCCGGGCCCGATCGGGCGCGCCGCCCGAGGCGTGAATGTCGGTCTCGATGATCCCCGGCCGCACCGCATTGACGCGTATGCCTTCCATGGCGACTTCCTTGGCCAGGCCGATCGTGAAGCTCTCGATCGCGCCCTTGGCTGCCGCGTAGTCGACGTACTGCCCGGGACCGCCGAGCTTGGCTGCCGCCGACGAGACGTTGACGATCGCGCCGCCACGCTGGCCGCCGTTCTTCGTCGACATGCGGCGCACCGCTTCGCGGGCGCAGTAGAAGCTGCCATAGACGTTGATCGCGAACATGCGCTGCAGGCGCGCCGTCGTCATCGCGTCGACGCGGGCGGCACGGTCGACGACGCCGGCGTTGTTGACGAGGCCGACGAGCGGCGGGAGCTCGCGGTCGAGGCGCGCGTACATCGCCGTCACCTGCGCGTCGTCCGCGACGTCGGCGTGCAGCGCCAGCGCCCGGCCGCCGCCGGCACGGATCGTCGCGACGACGCCTTCGGCCGCCTTGGCGTCGTTCGCGTAATTCACGGCAACGGCCCAGCCGCGCGCCGCGCAAAGCAGGCTGGTCGCGGCGCCGATGCCGCGCCCGCCGCCGGTGACGAGGACGCTGCCCGGCAGGCCGCCGCCGTTACTCGTCATCGCTGTCGCGCCCTGCGGCGTCGTCGTCGGCTCCACTCTTGTCCTTCGCCTGCTTGTCGAGGATCGCCTGCATCGGCGCGAGGCCGTCGACGAAGAGGTCGACTTTCACCGGCTGGGCCAGGCGAAGCCGCGGCGGGAAGAGGTGGTTCATGTACAACTCCTCGCCCGGGCGTCCGGTGCGCTGCACGTTGAACCAGAGCGTGAGGGCGACGCCGACGATGAAGCCCGTCGCCGTGACGGCGCGCATCAGCCGCTGCCGGCCCGGCTCGACAGCGAGCAGGTGGAAGTAGATCGCGCCGGCGACCGTCGCGTAGACAGCGACGAAGCTGAAATCGGTCACCCACGGCCAGGAGAAGGCGAAGGCGAAGAGCGGCGGCACGGCGGCGAACCCGAGCATCACGAGACTGGCGACGACGAAGACGCGCACGTGCCAGGCGAAGTTGCTCTGCCGGGCGAAGAGCTTCGAGAGCAGCGCCCAGAAGGTGCACCAGATCGCGCCGCCGCTGACGGCGGTGAGCACGGCGCCCTCGCTGGCACGCGCCAGGCCGTCGGGGTCGGTGTCGAGATAGGCGTTGAAGACGACGATCGCGAGCACCGCCAGAGCCAAGACGACCGTCGGCAGCCAGCGCCTCTCGACCGCGACGCGCGGCGCGAGCATCTGCTCGGGCGCGAGCGCGTGGCCAGGCAGGCGCAGGCGCAGCGCCGTGCGACCGACGTGCAGGTCGAGATCGTGGCCGGTGTCGACGATCGTCTTCGTCTCGCCCGCGGCAACGCGATCGCGGCCGACGCTCAGGCCGTTCTTCGTCTCGCCGGTACGAACGACGAGCGTCGCCTGCTCGCCGGCGCCGGCGGCCGGGCGCAGCTCAATCGTCGCGTGATGCGCGGCGACGTGCGGATCGGTCAGGACAGCGTCGTTGTCGAGGGCGCGGCCGATCGACAGCGGCCAGCGCTCGATTCGCCAGGCCTGCCGCACCATGCCGTCGCGATCGATCGCTTCGAGCAGGGCGCCGCCGATCGGCGTGTCGTTGGCCGCCGGCCCGCCCGGCGCGGCCTCGTCGGGCGTGCCGTGGATGCGGGCTAGCGGACCCATCGGTAGGCGTCGAGGTAGTGGCGGGCCAGGCGCTGCGCGTTGGCGAAGCTGACCCCTTGCGCATCGAAGCGGCCCTGCACGCCGGCCTCGTTCTGGTCGAGCGTCGCGACGAGCACCGACACGTCGTAGAGCTGCGGCAGCTTCCTGTAGGCGCGCATGCAGACGACGGCGCGCAGCGGTAGGCCGTCGCGGTCGATGAAGTCCTCGTCGCAGCGCGGCTTGGTCTGGTACTGCGCCGACAGGCGCGTGAAGTTCTCGTTGCGAAAGCTCTGCCCGTAGCGCGCCGCGAAGCGCAACGGGCCGAGCCTGGAGCCGTCGTAGCTTTCGTGGCGCAGGCTGATCGTTCCGGTGTTGAAGTCGCCGACGAAGATGCGCGTGTCCATCACGCAGTCGGAGCGCTCGAAGTCGAGGCCGCCGGTGCGCGAAGGCTCGCTCGAGCCCCAGCAGCGCATGAAGACGTCGGGCGGGACCGGCACGTGGTAGCGCGGATGCGTCGCTTCCTTCCAGCCTTGCTGGATGAAGCGCTCGGTCAGCAGGGCCTGGTGCTCCTGCAATTGCTCGTCGACGATCGCGTAGGCTGGAGCGGTGATCGGCTTCACGTCCTTGCCGCGCGCGAGCAGGGCCACGGCGAAAGTCGCCGGGACGAGAAAGCTGACCTGCTCGCCGTCGACGCGGCGCGCGACGTTGATGCCGATGACGTGCCCTTCGTCGTCGAGCGCCGGGCCGCCGCTCATGCCGCCGGAAAGCGCGCCGCCGAAGAAGATCTGTGGATAGAAGCTGCGCCGGACCAGCCCGTTGTACGTTCCCTGCGTCACGGCGAAGCCGACGTCGAGCGGATTGCCGAGCGAATAGATGCGCTCGCCCTGGGCGAGCGGCAGCGCGTCGGGGCGAAAGGGCAGCGCGTCGAAGCTGCGCCCCTTGGCGTCGGCGGCGCGAAGCAGAGCGAGGTCGTGCAGTACGTCGAGCTGCAGGATCTGCAGCGGCGCTTCGCGGCCGTCGGCGGTGACGTAGACGAGGTCGTGCCGCTCCGGCTTCAGCGCCGCTTCGCTGACGACGTGGAAGTTGGTGACGATAAGGCCGTCCCGCGTCACGAAGAAGCCCGAGCCGACCGAGGTCTGGCTGGCCTGGCCCTTGAGGACGGTGCGGATCTGCACGAGCTGCGAGCGCGCCTGCTCGTAGATCTTGCGCGCCGAAAGCGAGACCGGCGCCGCCGGAGCTGCGGGGACTGCCGGCGCGGCCGCGTCCGGCGCGCTCGCCGGCGCGCGCGGCTGCGCCATGGCCGACGCGGCGGCCAGCGCCAGCATCGCCTGGATCGCCCAGCGCCCGACGCGAATTCTCATCGGCGGCGATTCTACGGGCGGGGTTTCATCGCTCTCCCGGCAAACCCGCACTGCTAGAGTTGCCGGCACTGCGCCGACGCGCGTCGGGCCCAGACACCGGAGACATGCCATGCAACGCCGCCGCCTGATCCAGGCCATCGCTTCAGCCGGGTTGGCCGGCCTCGCCATCGAAAGCACGCCGGTTCGCGCACAGGCGCTCGAAAAGCCCAAGCTCACGGTCGCCGTCGGCGGCAAGAACCTGCTCTACTACCTGCCGCTGACGATCGCCGAGACGCAGGGCTACTTCAAGGCCGAAGGGCTCGAGGTGACGATCGCCGACTTCGCCGGCGGCTCGCGCGCCCTGCAGGCGCTCATCGGCGGCAGCGCCGACATCACGTCGGGCGCCTTCGAGCACACGATCAACATGCAGGTCAAGGGCCAGCGCCTGCGCGCCTTCGTGCTGCAGGGGCGGGCGCCGCAGATCGTTCTCGGCATCAACACGAAGACGATGCCGAACTTCAAGTCGCTCGCCGAGCTGAAGGGCAGGAAGCTCGGCGTCACGGCGCCGGGATCGTCGACCAACATCCTGGCCAACTTCGTGCTCGCCAAGGTCGGGCTGAAGCCGGGCGATGTCTCGATCATCGGCGTCGGCGCCGGCAGCGGCGCCGTCGCGGCGATGCGCGCCGGGCAGATCGACGCGATCTCGAACCTCGACCCGGTGATCACGCTGCTCGCCCGTTCCGGCGATATCAGGATCATCTCCGACACGCGCGTCGTCGCCGAGGCCGACAAGGTCTTCGGCGGGCCGATGCCGGCCGGCTGCCTCTACACACAGCAGAGCTTTCTCGACAAGCACCCGGCGACGGCGCAGGCGCTCGTCAACGCGATCGTGCGCGCCGACAAGTGGATCCACAACGCCGGCGCGAGCGACATCATCAAGGCGGTGCCGGAAAGCTACCTGCTCGGCGACCGCGCCGTCTACGTCGACGCGTTCCTCGCCGCCAAGGGAGCGCTCTCGGCCGACGGGATGTTCCCCGAAGGCGGCGCCGAGACGGCGCGCCGGGCGCTGGCGAGCGTCGACCCGGAGATCGCTGCGGCGAAGATCGATCTCGCCGCGATCTGGACGAACGATTACGTGCTCCGCGCCAACGCGAAGTATCCGAAGGGCTGAGCAGCCGGTCGCCCGGCCGCTCGCACAGGCGTCAGCGCTCGGCCGAAGCGTGGCTCAGCGTCGTCAGGCACGCCGCCTGGCTGGCACGCGCTTCGTCGAGCCAGGCGACCGTCTCCATCAGGTCGAGCTGATAGATGGGCTTGGTGAACGAGACGAAGTGGATCAGCGCCTCGCGGCCCTGGCCGGCCTTCTCGACGATCCGGTACTGGACCGGCGAGTACCGCGGAGCACTGCGGGCCTCTGCAGCCTGCGCTCCTGCGCTGGCCGTGGCGAGGAAAGCGACGGTGGAAAGCGGAAAGGCGGCGGTGGCCAGGCACCGTGCGGCTTGGCGAAACAGCGAGGAAGCGTTCATTGCGGACTCCAGAGGTTGGTACAGGCTCAGGATTTCCGGCGACCATGCGGACATCGCACCGGCCGACGAATCCTCGCTGCAGGCGGCCGGCACCGCATCGTCAAGACGATGGAGGAATCGCAATGCGCAGACCGCAACTGAAGCTGCCGTCGTCCTTGCTGCGAGACGGTCGCGCGGCGCCTCGGAACTACACTGCGCGGCGGCACACGCCGCGCATCCTGCGATCCAGGTCGTGACATCGATCGAGCCCGATCACCTCGCACCCGCACTCGTTCTGAAGGGCATCTCCTGCACCTTCGTCGCCAAGGACGCGCGGCAGCGCTACACCGCTATCAGCGAGGTCACGCTCTCGGTCGGCGCCGGCGAGTTCGTCTCGGTCGTCGGGCCGACCGGCTGCGGCAAGAGTACGCTGCTCAACGTCGCCGCCGGCCTGCTCGCACCGAGCAAGGGCCGGGTCGAGGTGTTCGGGCAGGCGCTGACCGGAATCAACCGGCGCGCCGGCTACATGTTCCAGAGCGACAGCCTGATGCCGTGGCGGACCGCGCTCGGCAACGTCGCCGCCGGCCTGCAGTTCCGCAATGCGAGCGACGACCAGGCGCAGGCGATCGAGTGGCTGAAGCGTGTCGGCCTGAGCGCCTTCGCCGACCGCTATCCGCACCAGCTCTCGGGCGGCATGAGGAAGCGCGTCAGCCTGGCGCAGACGCTCGTCCTCGACCCCGACATCATCCTGATGGACGAACCCTTTTCCGCGCTCGACGTGCAGACGCGCCAGCTGATGGAAAACGAGCTGCTCGGTCTGTGGGCCGAAAAGAAGAAGGCGGTGCTCTTCATCACCCACGACCTCGACGAGGCGATCGCCTTGAGCGACCGCGTCGTCTGCCTGTCGGCCGGGCCGGGGTCGCATCCGATCGGCGAGTTCGCGATCGACCTGGAGCGGCCGCGCGACGTCGCCGAGGTCCGCGCGACGCCGCGCTTCGTCGAGCTGCACAAGGCGATCTGGTCGGTGCTGCGCGAAGAGGTGCTCGCCGGATACCGCCGGCAGCTCGCGGCATGATCGAAGAAGCGATCGGAGCTCCATGAAATACCTGCGCCTCTGGCAGGTGGCGTTGCTCGTCGCGGTCTTCGTCGTCTGGCACCTGCTCACGACGCCGGGCCTGCTGCCGACGTTCATGTTCGAGAACGACCGCCAGGCGGCGTTCTTCTTCGGCGAGCCGGTGAAGATCTTCGGCCGCATCTGGCGATGGTTCATCGTCAACGCCGACATCTACGAGCACCTGTGGATCACGCTCGTCGAGACGGCGCTGGCCTTCGCCATCGGCACCGCGCTCGGCCTGGGCTGCGGCCTGTGGCTCGCGCTCAGCCCGCTCGCCGCGGCGATCTGCGATCCGTACATCAAGGCGCTCAACAGCATGCCGCGCGTCATCCTGGCGCCGATCTTCGCCGTCTGGTTCGGACTCGGCGTCGCGAGCAAGGTGGCGCTCGGAGTCACCCTGGTCTTCTTCATCGTCTTCTTCAACGTCTACCAGGGCGTCAAGGAGGTGAGCCCGGTCGTCCTCGCCAACGCGCGCATGCTCGGCGCGTCGCGGCGCGACCTGCTTCGCCACGTCTACCTGCCGAGCGCGACGAGCTGGGTCTTCAGCTCGCTGCATACCTCGGTCGGCCTGGCCTTCGTCGGCGCGGTCGTCGGCGAGTACCTCGGCTCGTCGCGCGGCGTCGGCTACCTGATCCTGCAGGCCGAGGGATCGTTCGACATCAACACGGTGATGGCCGGCATCCTCGTCCTGACCGTCTTCGCGCTGGCGCTCGACGCCGCCGTCGGACGCATCGAGAGGCGCCTGATGCGCTGGCAGCCGGCGGCCGGGGAAACCGAGAAGCTCTAACTAAGCGCCAGCCCGGGTCGGATGCGTCCGACGCCGCGGCGGCGCGCGCGCCGATGGCGACGCCGCGACGCCGCGATCATGCTGGGTCGGATCTCTGGAGTCCGCCATGCCTGCCTGCGCCCGATTCGCCATGACCGTCGTTCTCGCCTTGCTGTCGGCGAGCCTCGCTTTTGCCGAGAGCGCTCCGGGCGCGCCGCCCGCGCCGCAGGTGCGTTCGGCCAACGGCGTCGACTACATCAACGGCGGCGCCGGCGACGAGGCGCGCGCCGCGATCGCGCAGCTGCAGCCCGGCTTCGGCCTGAAGCTCGTCTTCAGCAACGGCAGCGGCGAATACCTCGTCGCCGATCACGTCGCCGTCAAGGGCAAGGCCGGCGAGGTCTTCGACGTCGATCGCGCCGGGCCGCTGCTGCTCGTCAAGCTGCCGCCGGGCGACTACTCGGTCGCCGCGACCTACGAAGGCAGGACCGAGATTCGCCCGGTGAAGGTCGGCGCGGCGACGCAGACGCTGAACTGGAGCCTCGGCGGCGCGCGTCGCTGAAGCGCGAGCGCTACTTCGACGTCGGCATCGTGAATTCGGCGCCCTTGGGCGTCGATTCGGGCCAGCGCTGCATGACTGACTTCTGCCGCGTGTAGAAGCGCACGCCCTCTTCGCCGTAGGCGTGCATGTCGCCGAACAGGCTCGACTTCCAGCCGCCGAAGCCGTGCCAGGCCATCGGCACCGGGATCGGCACGTTGATGCCGACCATGCCGATCTCGACGCGTCGGGCGAACTCGCGAGCGACGTGGCCGTCGCTCGTGAAGCAGGCGACGCCGTTGCCGAACTCATGCTCGTTGACGAGCTTCAGTGCCGCTTCGAAATCGGCGACGCGAACGCAGGAGAGCACTGGTCCGAAAATCTCCTCGCGGTAGATCTTCATCGCCGGAGTGACGTGGTCGAACAGCGTTCCGCCGGTGAAGAATCCCTGCTCGTGGCCGGCGACGGCCAGCCCGCGCCCGTCGGCGGCGAGCGTCGCGCCGTCGGCGACGCCCGACGCGATGTAGGACTCGACGCGCGCCTGCGCGTCCTTCGTGATGAGCGGTCCCATCTCGGCGTCGAGCTCCATGCCGTTCTTGACGACGAGCCCCTTCGCTCGCCTGGCAAGCAGCGGCACGATTTTGTCGGCGATGTCGCCGACCAGCACCGCCACCGAGATCGCCATGCAGCGCTCGCCCGCCGAGCCGTAAGCCGCGCCGACCAGCGCGTCGACCGCCTGCTCGAGGTTGGCGTCGGGCATGACGACCATGTGGTTCTTGGCGCCGCCGAGGGCCTGCACGCGCTTGCCGTGCCTGGCACCGGTCTCGTAGAGGTAGCGGGCGATCGGCGTCGAGCCCACGAAACTCAGTGCCTTGACGCCGGGGTGGGCGAGCAGCGCATCGACCGCGACCTTGTCGCCCTGCACGACGTTGAAGACGCCGTCGGGCAGGCCCGCCTGCTTGAGCAGCTCGGCCATGAAGAGCGAGGGCGACGGGTCGCGTTCGCTCGGCTTGAGGATGAAGCAGTTGCCGCAGGCGATGGCGACGGGGAACATCCACATCGGCACCATGCACGGGAAGTTGAACGGCGTGATGCCGGCGACGACGCCGAGCGGCTGGCGCATCGTCCAGTTGTCGATGCCGGTCGAGACCTGCTCCGTGTAGTCGCCCTTCAGCAGCTGCGGAATGCCGCACGCGAACTCGACGATGTCGATGCCACGCGTCACTTCGCCCTGCGCGTCGGTGAAGACCTTGCCGTGCTCGGAAGTGACCATCGCCGCGAGCGTGTCGCGGTGCTGGTTGAGCAGGCCGAGGAAGGTGTTGAGGACGCGCGCGCGGCGCAGCGGCGGCGTCTCGGCCCAGGCCGGGAACGCCGCCTTCGCCGAGGCGACGGCAGCGGCGACCTCGGACGCGGAAGCCAGTGCGACGTGGCGCGCGACGGCGCCGGTGGCCGGGTTGAAGACCGGCTGGCGCCGGCCGCTCGACCCGGTCGTGCGCCGGCCGTCGAGGAAGTGGCCGATTTCGGCGGTACTGGTGAAGGCTTCGTTTGCGCCCATGGGATCGATCTCCGGTTGGGTGGCCACCGCCCTCAGCGGCGGGTGGCCGAAGGCGGCGGCTCGGTGGCGATCGTTTGCAACGGCCGCGACGGCGTCTGCCACAGCCTCGACTCGGCGGCGTCCGACATCAGCAGTGCGAGCCGGGTGACGATGGCGCGCAGCGCCATCACGTCGCCGGCCCGCCAGGCGCGCGCCGACTCCGTCTCCTCGCAGCGAATCATGCCGTAGGTGCGGCCGTTGAGAGTGAATGCCACATCGAGCAGCGACATCACGTGGTTTGCGACCAGGTAGTGCTCGCGCATCGGTACCAGGGCCGGGTCGTTCATCGCGTCGCCGCTGACGAAGACGCCGCGCTCGATCAGGGCGTTGAAGTAGTCGCCATACTCGCTTTGGGCGAGGCGCCGCTCGCTGGTGTCGAGCGCGCCGCCGGCCACCCTGGAGGCGAAGCAGAGCAGGGCGAGCTCGCCCTCGTGAGCTTCGAACTTCCACAGGCTCACGCGGGTGCAGCCGATCCGCGCCAGGACGACGTCGATCACGCTGGAGCGAGCCTCGTCGCGGGTGATCCGCCCCGAATAGAAGCGGCCCGTGATCTCCTGCAGGCGAGCGGCATCCTGTTCCGGCGCAATCATCTATGGAAGTATCCGCCAATCGCGTCGGCCGGGCACCGAGACTCTCCTCAGGTCCGGGAGAGTCGGGTCTCGGTATGCTTGGGCACGGCCGCTGCGAACGGCCGGGACGAACCCCATGCTGCGACCCGAAATCACCACCGAGAGACTGCACGCGGGCCAGGCCGATTGCCTGCCCGGGCGCTTCGGCCTCGTCGTGACGCGGATCGAGGAAGGGCAGCTCGACGCGGAGGTCGAGATCTTGCCCTGGATGCTCGCACCGAACGGCTACCTGCATGCGGCAAGCGTGCTGCTGCTTGCCGATACGGCGGCGGGCTACGCGAGCATCGCCCACTTGCCGCCGGGGGCGAAGAACTTCACGACGATCGAGCTGAAGAGCAACTTCTTCGGCACGACGCGAGAAGGAACGATGCGTACCGAGTGCCGGGCCGACCACCTGGGCCGCACGACCCAGGTCTGGTCGGCGACGGTGTTCGGCCCGGGCGATCGCAAGCTCGCCCTCTTCCGCTGCACGCAGCTGATCCTCTGGTGAAGCCGCACCCGCCGCAGCGGCCTGGCGCGCCGGTACCGGCGCGGCGTCGGCCTGCCGTGCCGCGCGTGTCGGATCGCGAGCGCGACGAGCTGCAGGGCTTGCTCGACGCGGTACCGGCGCCGCTCGAGCCTTTCGATGTCTCGTCGCTCGACGGCTTTCTGTGCGGCGTGCTGCTGCAGCCCGAGCCGGTGCCGCGCGAGCGCTGGCTCGTTCGCGTCACCGACCCCGACGGCCGGCCCCTCCCGCGCGGCGTCGACGCGAGCCGGCTGAACGCGCTGACGCTACGGCGTCATGCCGAGCTCGGCGACGCGATCGCGCGTCGCCGCTGGTTCGATCCGTGGGTCTTCGAGCTCGACGACCCGGCAGCGAAACCCGGCGACTCTGTCTTCCCGTGGGTCGCAGGAATCGCCGCGGCGTTCGAGCTGTTTCCCGGCCTCATGCGGCTGCCGTCCGAGTCGACGGTCGAGCCGCTCGCACTGATCTACAGGCACCTCGACCCCGAGGACCTCGAAGACGCCGAGGCACTCCTCGCCGAGATCGACACGCTGGAGCCGGTCGCCGACCTTGCCGACGCGGTCGAAGGCCTGGTGCGCGCGACCTTGCTGCTCGCCGACGTGACCCGGCCGCTCAGATAGCGAGCGGATCGACGTCGACGGCCCAGCGCAGCAGCCGCTGCTCGGGCGCCTTGCGCTCGCTGCGCAGGCTCTGCAGCAGCGGCAGCCACGCGCGCAACATGGCTTGCAAGGCGTGGCGCGACGCCGACTCGACCAGCATCTGCATCCGCTCGACGTCGGCAATGCGGGCGATGCCGAGCGGCACCGGGGCGTAGACCATCACCGCCTCCGACTCGGGCAAGGTCCGCGCTGCTTTCGCGGCGGCGCTCAGGAAGCTGCGCGCCGCCTCGGCCGACCTGGCTTCGGCGCGCAGCACGGCGAGATGCGAGTACGGCGGCAGCCCGGCCGATTCGCGTTCCTTGAGCTGGCGCGCGGCAAAGGCGGCGAAGTCGTGTTGACCCAGCGCGGCGTAGAGCGGATGCGCCGGATGCCAGGTCTGCAACCACATCTCGCTTTCGCCCGGATGGGCAGCGTCGCGCCCGGCCCGGCCGGCCGCCTGCATGAGCAGCGCGAAGAGTCGCTCGGGGGCGCGGAAGTCGCTGCTGAAAAGCGAAGTGTCGGGGTTGACTGCGGCGACCAGGCCGATGCGGCGAAAGTCGTGTCCCTTGGCGATCATCTGCGTGCCGACCAGGACGTCGACTTCGCCGGCGTGCACGGCGCCGAGCTGGGCCTCGAGCGCGCCCTTGCGGCGCACGCTGTCGGCGTCGATGCGGGCGATGCGCGCACCCGGCAGCAGGACGCCGAGCTGCTCCTCGAGGCGCTCCGTGCCGCGGCCGATCGGCGCGATGTCGGGGTTGCCGCAGTCCGGGCAGGCACGCGGCACGGCGTCGGCGAGGCCGCAGTGGTGACAGCGCAGGGTGCGATCCTGCCTGTGGAAGACGCGCCAGGCGCTGCAGTGTGGGCAACCGCTCTTCCAGT
>JGI24140J50213_10000376_pt1 | contig 21035 bp, 21 predicted proteins | sample BarGraIncu00222A_FD_50213 | JGI IMG/M metagenome (IMG submission 50213)
ACGGCCGGCCCCTGGTGATCGACTACGCGACGACGCCCGACGCGTTGTCGCGCCAGTTCGACGAGCTGTGGAAGAAGAACCTGGACGCGATCGGCATCCGCCTGAAGATCAAGGCGGCGCAGTGGCCGGAGCAGCTGAAGGCCGCGCAGTCCGGCAAGCTCATGGTCTGGTCGCTCGGCTATTCGAACGCCTCGCCCGATTTCCAGGACACGATGCAGACGCTGTACGGCCCGGCGGCCGGAGGGCAGAACCTGGCGCGCTTCAAGGACGAGCGCTTCGACGATCTCTACCGCCGCCTGCAACGCCTGCCCGACGGGCCCGAGCGGATCGCCACGCTGCACGAGGCGATCAACCTCGTCACCGCGTACATGCCGCAGAAGTACAACGTGCACCGCATCGTCACGTACCTGATGCAACCGTGGCTGCTCGGCTACCGCGCGCCGCTCTACGGCTTGCAGTTCTGGCAGTACGTCGACATCGACGACAGCAAGCGCCCGGCGAAGAAGTAGATCCCCGAATCGCCGAGTTCGTAGCTCAGGGCTGCAGCCGCGCGTACGGAATGCGCTCGCCGGGCAGGGCCAGCGCGGGGATGACGAGCTCGACGTCGGGCAGGGCCTTGACCATGGCTTCGGCCTTCGCCGCCTGTGCCGCGTCGGCGACGCAGCCCTCGAGGTAGACGAAGCGGCGCTGCGCCGTGACCCAGATCGCGCTCGTGGCGAGCGCGGGCTCGGCGCGCAGCGCGGTCACCGCGGCCCGGGCAATGCCCGCGTCGTAGCGATAGGCGTTCGGCTCGGCGCACTTGCCGGCGAGCCAGCACGACGTGCCCCGCTCGATCCGCGAATGCGACTCGGCGCGGCGCGCCGTCTCGGTATAGGCGGGGCCGAGCGGTGTCGGGCAGGGCCGGCCCGAGGTCGCCTGGACGAACGGGTCGTGGAAGGGATTGAGCTGCAGCGGCTCGGCCGGCTGCGCCACGAGCGCCGTCGAGGCGACGCCGCCGAGCAGCGCGGCCATGGCGCGTGTCATGCCCGGCCGCCTCACAGCGGCAGCTCCGTGAAGTAGCGGCCGCCGTGAAAGATCAGCGGATGCGCGCCCTCGCGCCGCGAACAGCGCTCGACCTCGCCGACGAAGATGACGTGGTCGCCTTCTTCGTAGCGGCTGCGGTTGAAGCACTCGAACACCGCCGCCGCGCCGTCGAGGATGGGCGCGCCGCTCGTGCCGTGCTGAAAGGCGACGCCGTCGAAGCGATCGAGGCCGCGGCTGGCGAAGCGCTCGGCCAGCGCGTGCTGGCCGGCGGCGAGGATGTGGATCGCGTAGTGCGAGCCGCGCTCGAACGCCGGCATCGAGCCGGCCTGGCGCGACAGGCTCCACAGGACGAGCGGCGGCTCGATCGAGACCGAGTTGAACGAGTTCGCCGTCAGGCCGACGGGCAGGCCGGCGGCATCGCGCGCGGTCACGATCGTCACGCCGGTCGCGAACATCGCGAGCGCGGCGCGAAAGTCTTCGGCGGCGAAGGCGGGCGCCGCGGCACGCGGAGGTCGGCTCATGCCCGTATTGTCGGTCCCTAGAATGAACCCATGACCGCACCGCCGGCCCGCGGCGCAGCCTCCGCGGCGCGCTTCGACCGGGCCACCCGCCTCGCGGCGGTGACCGTTCTCGGCTTCGCGTCGGGGCTGCCGCTCGCGCTCACCGGCCAGGCGATGCAGGCGTGGCTGAGCGCCGACGGCATCGACATCGCGACGATCGGCTTCCTGAGCCTGGTCGGCTTGCCCTACACCTTCAAGTTCCTCTGGGCGCCGCTGATGGATCGCTTCGAGCCGCCCTGGCTCGGGCGCCGCCGCGGCTGGCTCGTCGCCACCCAGCTCGCGCTCGCCGGCGCGCTCGCCTGGATGGCGGCGACGCCACCGGCGTCGGCGCTCGGCGCGTTCGCCTTGATCGCCGGGCTCGTCGCCTGGCTCTCGGCGTCGCAGGACGTCGTCGTCGACGCCTATCGCACCGACCTGCTGCCTGCTGCCGAGCGCGGCCTCGGCTCGTCGCTCACCGTGCTCGGCTATCGCCTGGCGATGATCCTGTCCGGCGGGATCGCCTTCATCTGGGTCGACGCGCGCCAGGGCGGCGGCTGGACCTGGCCGGAGGTCTATCGCGCGATGGCGGTGTTCATGATCGGCGCGGCGGCCTTTTCGGCGCTGCTCGCGCCGCGCCTCGTGCACGCGGTGCGGCCGGCGAGCGTCGCGCGCAACGACGTGCTCGGTTTTCTCGCCGTCGCCGCGGCTGTCGCGGTCGGCTTCGTCGCGACACGCTCGCTTTTTTCGCCGCTCGCCCGCTCGCTGATCGTCCCGCTGTTCGCGACGAGCGCGATCGCGCCAGGCCTGCAGGAACGCTGGGCCGATCTGGTCGCGCTCCTGGTCGGCATCGCCCTGACCGTGCCGCTCGTCGCCTGGGCGGCGCGGCGAGCACGCTTCGAGACCTTTCTCGGCAGCCTGGCGAGCTACTTCGCCCAGCCGGGCGCAGCGGCGTTTCTCGCCTTCATCGTCCTCTACAAGCTCGGCGACGCTTTCGCCGGCTCGCTGCTGACGCCCTTTCTCCTCCAGGCTATGCACTACAGCACGGCCGAGGTCGGCGTTGTCAACAAGGTCATCGGCTTGTGGCTGACGATCGGCGGCGCGCTCGTCGCCGGCGCCCTCATGATGAAGCTGGGCCTGTGGCGATCGCTGATGATCTTCGGCATCCTGCAGATGCTCGGCAACCTCGGCTTCTGGTGGCTCGGGCTGCACGGTCGCGGCGCCCTGCCGGGGCCGACGATCCCGCCGTTCGACTGGGGCTTCGTCAAGCTCGCCGAGGCGACTCCGGTCGACGGCGGCCTGCTGATGGCGATCGCCAGCGAGAACGTGACGAGCGGAATGGGAACGGCCGCGTTCGTCGCCTTTCTCATGAGCCTGTGCAACCGGCGCTTCAGCGCGACACAGTTCGCCTTGCTGAGCGCGTTCGCATCGGTCGGCCGCGTCTGGGTCGGGCCGCTCGCCGGCGTGCTCGCACAATCGATCGGCTGGCCGGCGTTCTTCATCGCTTCGACGATCGCCGCATTGCCGGCGTTGGCCCTCCTGCTCGCGCTGCGCGCTTCGATCGATCGGCTCGAAGGCGACCTTTCCGATGCCGGGACCGGCCGTGCCTGAAGAGCGCGCGCTCCTTCTCGGCAGCGCCGGCGGCGGTTGCACTTGCGCGCTGCATCGCCGGCGNGCTTTCCTGCGCGGCCTCGGTGCGGGCGCGACGCTGGCGGCGGGCTTTCCGGCGTGGGCCCGCGAAGGCGTCGAGGTCGGGCCGCCGTCGGTGCTGACGCAGTTCGTCAGCGAACAGCAGGTCGAGCAAGCCGCCGTGCGCCAGTACGCCGCCATGCTCGGCCAGGCTTCGCAACGGCACGCTCTGGGCCCGGAAAGCCATCCGCAGGTGCGGCGCCTGCGCACGATCGCCCAGCGCATCATCCCGCACACGTACGAGTGGAACCCGCGCGCCCGCGACTGGCGCTGGGAGGTCAACCTGATCGGCTCGAAGCAGATCAACGCCTTCTGCATGCCCGGAGGGAAGATCGCCTTCTACTGGGGCATCCTCGACCAGCTGAAGCTGAGCGACGACGAAGTGGCGATGGTCATGGGCCACGAGATGACGCACGCCTTGCGCGAGCACGCGCGCGAGCAGATGGGCAAGACGATCGCCACGCGCGGCGCCATCGAGATCGGCTCGGCGATCCTCGGCCTGGGCAACGCAGCGCGGCTGGCCGCCGACATGGGCGGCCAGCTCCTCACGCTGCGCTTCGGCCGCACCGACGAGACCGAAGCCGACCTCGTCGGCCTCGAGCTCGCGGCCCGTTCCGGCTACGACCCGAAGGCCGGCATCACGCTGTGGCAGAAGATGGCTGCGGCGAACAAGCGCGCGCCGGTCGAATTGCTGAGCACGCATCCATCGGGGCCGACGCGGATCAGCGACATCGAGCGCAACCTGCCGAAGGTCGAGCCGCTGTACGCGCGGGCGGAGAAGCCGGGCCAGAGGTTCGCCGCGCCATAGTTGCCGGGACGCGTCGCGCCCGGCCGGATGACGCCTTGCTGGAGCGCGTGCCGAGCCCTATTCCACCATGGCGATCACCTCGCCGTTCGAGACGCGCTTGAGGTAGATCGATTCGCCTTTGAGCCGGGCTTCGCTGCAGCCGCCGTTGGCGTGGCGCCAGTCGGAGCAGAGCTTGCCGTCTTCGACGCGCCAGGACCCCGAGTCGCGAAACCCGTTGCCGGTGTCGAGGAAGGCGTAGCCGTTGGCCTTGTATTCGAGGCGCCAGGACGAACCGTCCGCCGGTTTGACGTGGAAGACCTTCCCGGAAAGCCGTGCGCGCAAGGCGGCGGCGGTGGCGGGCAGCGCGTCCGCGGGAAATTCGGTGGGCATGGCGCTTTGCGCGAACGAGCAAAGCGGCAGGAGGAGCACTACCAGGAATGAACGCATGTCGATCTCCTTGTTGCGAGGTGTGGGAGTGACGCGGACCGGTCGGATGACCGAACGGCCCGCGAGGGAGTCAGCGGCTCAGCCCGAGCTGGCCGAGCAGGGCGTCGGTGGCCTCGGCATTCGGTCGTACCGAGTGGTTCACGGTGAGCTTGCTGCGGAAGCCGTAGTACACCTTGCCGCCGCGCTCGACGAAGATGCGGCTGTAGGTGAGCGGTGCGGCCGCGGCCGGTACGCTGGCCAGACGCAAGACGCGTGCGTCGGCGACCGTGTCGATCGAATACGTGCCGGTGCCGATCGGATCGCAGTTGCGGATCGAACCGTCGGACGCGCGACGTGCGCACGTGAGGTAGGTGACCGCATTGCCGGCGCCGAACGCAATGCGGAGAGCTCCGCTCGTGACCCGATAGAAGCCGTTGTCCGATGGCGACCCGGCGACGTCGCCGAGGCTGATCGTGCTCTGGCCATACCAGTCATTGCGCGGTCCGGCGCTCGCGTTGCCAACGAAGATGCAGGCTGTGCCCGGGTTGCCGGCGACGAGCTGTTCGAGCGTCTGGATCTCGTTGTAGAGACTCGCGCTGTTGGCGCCCGTGACCTGGCCGCAGGCCGTCGACGTCATCCCGTTCGCGTCGAATACCGGCGTGCCGCCGGCGGCGATCGCGGCGTCGTAGCTTCGGACGGTGTTCGTCGCCACCGTGTCGTAGGCGTCGGGGTCGACGATCGGCGTCGATGTCTGGTAGTAGAGCTTGCTGCCGGCCGGAAAGACCGCGTCGCCGAGGATGCCGGAGGAAGGGTCCGGCCCCCACTTCGCGAACTGGCCCGAGGTGCTGAGCAGCGGGTAGGCGCGAATCCCGGTGACGATATCGACCATCTTTTGCCCGCTGATGTCGCGGGTGCTGCGTTGCGTCTTGTTGTCGTACGCGCCGCAATAGAACGACTCGCTGTTGCCGGCAGCGTCGCGCGGCGTCTGCGCGCTCGCGAAATCGGCCGGGCAGACGAACCACTGCGTACCGTCGAAGTAGGCGTTGGTGTTCGTATAGCCCGGGTCGCCCCAGGCCTGGACGACGCCGGCGACGTCGCGCTTGCGCTCGTCCGTGAAGTAGGTCTTGCCGCTGGCATCGGGCGTACTCTGCGCTGCGGTCGCTTCGAAGACCCGGAAGTACCAGTCGTTTGCGTTGGCGAAGGTGAACCACTCCATGCTCGCGCCGGCAGTGGGCGTTGCCGGCGGCGCGGACGTGTCGACCTGCTTCGTGTCGCCGATGACGACGCCGACGTTGCCCGGCGAGAGCTGCAGGTCGGTCGCGACCAGGGCCGTGGCGGCGGTCTGAATCGAAGCAGCCTGGGCCGTCGGGTCGGCGCCGCCGCCGGCGACGATGGCCGGCATCAGGTCGATCAGGCGGCGTTCGACGGCACGGTCGATATCGGCGCCGGTGATCGCGGCGCCGCTGCTGTCCGTCGTGCCGACGGCAGCCTGGAGCGCCGTCGCCGCCGCCTGCTTGGCGACGACGAGAAAGCGGGCCAGCGCGGTCGCGGACTTGGCCGCGTCGTCGCTGCCCGTCGTGTAGTCGGCGAACATCGTCACGGTGATGCCGGCGGCGTCCTGCACCGCATTGGCGGCCTCGGCGGAGGAGAGCCCGCTGGCGTCCATCTGCGCCGCGACGACAGTGGTGAGCGGGCTGACCACAGCGGTCTGGTCCGCTGGTGCGCGCAGCGAGAAGGGGACGGTGACGGGGCCCGAGACGCTGTCCACCGCGCTGGTGCCGACCAGCGCGAGGAGGGCGAATTTGCCGACGTCGGCGGGGTCGACCGCCAACGTCACGGTGCCGTCGGCCGCAGTGCGGGCCGACGGCTCTCCGGCATCGCAGGCGCCATTGCCGTTCTTGTCGAGGCAAACGAGGGCGTTTTGAAGAGGGCCGTCGATGACGCGGGCAGCGACGTCGACGGTGGTCGATGCAGGAGGTGCGGGCGTGGGCATGGAGCCGCCTCCACCGCCGCAAGCGCCGAACAGGGCGACACCGCTGAAGACGCACAGCGCGAACGCGCGGCGTCGGAATCGAATCGGGTTCATCAGATGCTCCTCTTTGTGTCGTCGAACTGAAAGTCCGCGAGGAGCAACGTACGCGTGGGCGAAGAGGCGTGAATCCTCAGCCCTGATGACGGAACAAGGCCGATCGCCTGTAGGTCAGCAAAGCAGATGAAGCGATTGGATACGCGGCGGAAGCTGGCCTGTGAACCGGCCGCTCAACGCGTCGCTCTCGGCGGCGCCCTGTCCCGCAAGGCCAGGATATGCCGGTGAATTGGCCTATGCGAACGTCGGGACGCGCAGGACCGGCATCGCCCCCGGGTCAGGCCTGCTTCGAAGAACGCTCTTCAGGGGGGGAAGCACGGCGACCTGCCGGATCAGGGCGCAGATGCTAGTGGCTCCGGTTTTCGCGCGGATGTTGCCGATCTGGGTGCGGATGGTCGAAATGGCGACTCCGAGTCGGCGCGCGGCTTCAGCGGGCGCGATACCACCACACAGCGCTGTGAGAACGCGCGTTTCGGCGGACGTCAGCCCATGCGCGCGAGCAAAGGCCTGCACCGAAAGCGATTCGCACATGGAGGTCTTGCCCAGGACGACCAGGACGGCGCGTTGTCCCGTGTCCGACATCGCGAGCGGGACGATCGAAAGAGATGTTCGGCGCACCCCCTGGCCGACGGTCAACAGCCGGCGCAGTCCACGCAGCGAGGCTTGCGCGATCGCGTCGTGCAGCGGCGCGACGTCGCATCCCGAGCGAGCGCGAAGCGAGCCGCCAAGAATCTGCAGGGGATGATCGTCACCGATCTCCATTCGCGCGGCATGGTTGACGTGGGCCGCATGGCCATCGTCGACGAGCAGCAGGATCCCGTAGTCCAGCTCGTCGAGCGCCGCGGCCAACCAGTGCCACGTGGCCGAAGCCGCGCCGTCGTCGGGCGACGCCTTCTCGCCCATGCTGATCGATTCCGGCGTTCGAACAAGAGGTCGTGCGGCGCGGACCGGGATTTCGCTAGCAAACGCGGTGTTGAACACGGGGGAGCCTCTCTGCGTGGCACGAGCGCAAGCTCGTGAAGGCAGGAAGGGTAGGAAGGCGCGTCCCACCTGGGAGGTGAAGAATCCGGATCGCGCCTGCCAACAATTCACGCCGCCGCGCGACAATTGCGCGTGCGCCCCGTACCTGTCACACCCGATGTGCTCAATGAGAGTCTGCTGCGCGAGATCGCACGTCAAGGGGGCGTGAAGCCTTATCCGGCCCATTCGGTGCTGATCAACGAAGGCGACGAGGCGGATTCGCTCTACATCGTCCTCAGCGGGCGGGTCAAGGTCTACTCGACCAGCGTCGAGGGCAAGGACGTCGTGATCACGACACACGGCCCCGGCGAGTACGTCGGCGAGCTGGCCCTCGACGGCGGTGTGCGCAGCGCCTCGGTCATGACGCTCGAACCGACGACCTGTTCGGTCATCAGCGGCGCCAACCTGCGCGACTTCATCGCCGCGCATCCCGACTTCGCTTCGCATCTGATCCGCAGGCTGATTCGCCGTGTGCGGCAGGCCACGGAGAGCGTCAAGAGTCTTGCGCTCGAGGATGTCTACGCGCGCGTCGTGCGCTTGCTGACCGATCTCTCGGATCCGGCCGAAGAAGGCCGGCGCGAGCTGCGCGAGCGGCTCACCCAGCAGGACATCGCCGAACGCGTCGGCGCCTCCCGCGAAATGGTGAGCCGCATCTTCAAGGACCTGACCCTCGGCGGCTACATCGACGTCAAGCCGGGCCGCATCACGATCCTCAAGCGCCTGCCCGCGCGCTGGTAAAGCGGCCTCCTGCCGGGTGCCGGCACCGCGGTGCGACGTGAAAAAGTCGCAGTCTCGATGCGGCGTTCGNCGTTTCGATCCTTCCAGGCAAAGCCGACATTGGCGCCACGCGAACGCAGCGGTTGCGCTCGCGAGTCAATGCGGAGTCTTCCATGAATATGAAACGTCCTCACCTCGACGACACGTTGAGCTTCGTCCTCGTCGTGACCTTCGTGCTCCTGGCCGTGGGGCTGCAGGTCTCCGTTCAGGCGGGCTACGTCCTCGATCGGGGCAGCGTCCAGGCGCACGCCGACCAGAAGGAAAAGGCGATCCGCCTAGCCACTGCAGCGAGCGCGGCCGCCCAGCCGAACGGGGTCCGGGTGGCGATGCGCCACCCGTGAAGCCGGGTGGCGCGCGTGCGTCCTGCTACGCGGCTTTGCCGAGGATCTCGAGCAGCCACCGCTCGAGATCCGCGATCTCCTCGGCGCACACCGAGTGCGGCATCGGGTACTCGTGCCACTCGACCGCATGCCCCATCGCGANGAGGGATTCGCGCGATTCGCGCGCCCGCTCGATCGGGATGACCGGGTCCTCGGNTCCGTGCGCAAGGAAGATCGGCACGTCGCGGTTGGCCGGGTGCCGCTCGGCCTCGGCTTTCGCCGCCAAGGGCAGGTAGCCCGAAAGGCCGACGAGGCCGGCCAGCCGCTCGTCGTGGCGCAGCCCCGTCATCAGCGTCATCGCGCAGCCCTGGCTGAATCCGGCCAGGACGATTCGGTTGGCCGGAACGCCGCGCGACTTCTCCTTGGCGATCAGCCTCTCGACCAGCGCCTGCGATTGGCGCAGCCCGGCTTCGTCTTCGCGCTGCTTTTGCGGGCCGAGGCCGAGGATGTCGTACCAGGCGCGCATGACGTAGCCGCCGTTGATCGTCACCGGCCGCGTCGGCGCGTGCGGGAAAACGAAGCGCACCGGGCCGACCGGGCGCAGGTCGAGCTCGCTCGCCACCGGAACGAAGTCGTTGCCGTCGGCGCCCAGGCCATGCAGGATGATGACGCTCGCCTTCGGGCGCGGCGCGGTCTCGATGTCGATGCTTTGCAGGGAGTCCATGGTTCTCAGAGGTTGAAGTCGTAGTCGATGACGAGCGGCGCATGATCGCTGAAGCGCTGCTCGAGGTAGATGTGCTCGCTGCGCGCCAGCGCCGCGACCGCGGGTGTCGCCAGGTGATAGTCGATCCGCCAGCCGACGTTCTTCGCCCGCGCCTGGCCGCGGTTGCTCCACCAGGTGTACTGCTCGGGGTGCGGGTTCAGGGTGCGGAACACGTCGACGAAGCCGAGCTCCTCGAACAGCCGCGTCATCCAGGCGCGCTCTTCCGGGAGGAAGCCGGGCCGGTTGCGGTTGCTCCTCCAGTTCTTCAGGTCGATCTCCTTGTGCGCGATGTTGATGTCGCCGACGAGGATCACTTCGCGCTCCTTGCCGAGGCGCTCGAGATACGGCGCCATGCGATCGAGGAAGCGGAACTTCGCCTGCTGGCGNGGCTCGCCTGAAGAACCGCTCGGGAAATAGCAGCTGACGATGCTGAGANNGGGCAAGTCCCTGCGGGCGGCGCGGTCGAAGCGTGCCTCGACGTAGCGTCCTTCGGCGTCGAACTCGGCGTCGCCGAAACCGAGTCGCACCGACCTCGGGCGTTTGCGGCTGTAGAGGCCGACGCCCGAGTAGCCCTTTTTCTCCGCGAAATGGAAGTGCCCCTTCATTCCCGCGACGGCAGCGAAGCGTTCGCCCGTCACCTCGGCAGGCGCCCTGATCTCCTGCACGCCCATACAATCGGCACCGACGCCTTCGGCCCAGGCCTCGAAGCCCTTCGCGGCCGCCGAGCGAATCCCGTTCAGGTTCAGCGAAACGAGGCGAAACACGCGAAGGCCTGCATGAAGATCGTAGCCCCGGACCCGTNGATCGCGCGCGCTTTCGTGCAGTTCGCGGTCGAGGTGGGNGCGCTCAGGTTCGGCGAGTTCAAGACCAAGGCGGGGCGGNTGTCGCCGTACTTCTTCAACTCGGCGCTGTTCGACGACGGCGCCAAGCTCATGCGCCTGGCCGAATTCTATGCGCGCCGCCTCGTCGCCTCGGGGCTCGANTTCGACATGCTGTTCGGGCCGGCCTACAAGGGGATCACCCTGGCCGCGGCGATCGCCATCGAGTTCGCCCGGCGCGGCGAGGGCATACCGTTTGCCTACAACCGGAAGGAAGCAAAAGATCACGGAGAAGGCGGCGTCATCGTCGGCGCGCCATTGCGGGGCCGTATCGTCATCNTCGATGATGTGATNACCGATGGCGCTTCCAAGCGCGAATCGGTGGAACTGATTCGCNAGGAAGGNGCNANGCCNGTNGCCGTCCTCATCGCNCTCGACCGGATGGAGCGCGGCGGCAGCGGAGACAATCTATCGGCGCATTCGGCCGTAGCTGATTTCGAGCGCGATCACGGGTTACCNGTGCTCGCCGTCGCCACTCTCGTCGACTTGCTGGAGTTCCTGAACTCGGATGCCCGATCGCCCCTCACCGCTCACGCTGACGCCGTCGCGCGCTATCGNGAAAGATATGGAGCCTGAGTCCCGCCCGGCCGGCCTCGTGCGAGCTCGCTTCGCGGCTGCCGTCGTTGCGGCCCTAGTACTCGCGCCGTGCGCCACTGCGCAGACGGCGCCATCGGGTCGCCCGCCGATCTACGACTGCATCGATGCCAGCGGGAAGAGGCTCAGGTCCGACCGGCCGATCCCCGAATGCGGCAACCGCGAACAGCGCGTCCTCAACCCGGACGGCTCGGTGAACCGCATCGTCCCGCCGACGCCGACCGCCGACGAGCGCGCCGAGTTGGAGGCCAGGGAACGCGAAGCCAACGTCGAGCGAGCCAGGCAAATGGACGCCGTGCGGCGCGACCGCAACCTCATGCAACGCTTTCCCAACGAGGCTGCGCACAACAAGGCGCGCGCCGAGGCACTCGACAACATCCACAACGCCTTGCGCATTTCCGAAGCGCGCATCGTCTTGCTCCAGGCCGAGCGCAAGCCACTTCTCGACGAGACCGAGTTCTACGCCAACAAGCCGTTGCCGAGCAAGCTCAAGAACGCCCTCGACGCCAACGACGCGTCGCTCGAGGCGCAGAAATCGCTGGTTCAGAACCAGCAGTCGGAAGTCGTGCGCATCAACGCGCTCTACGACGCCCAGCTGACGCGCCTGAAGAAGCTCTGGGCCGGCGCTCCGGCGGGCTCGCTCGGGCCGGTGCCTGGTGCCACGCCGACGGCGCTGCCGGGCCGCACGCCGAATTGACGGCGCACTGCGCCCGACGGCTCCTCAGCCGAGGCGCTCGCGCAGCAGGGCGTGCAGCCGCGCCGGGTCGGCCTTGCCCTGGGTCGCTTTCATCGCCTGGCCGACCAGGGCATTGAAGGCCTTCTCCTTGCCGGCGCGAAACTCCTCGACCGACTTCGGATTCGCGGCGATCACCGCGTCGACGACGCGCTCGAGCTCGGCCGCGTCGCGCAACTGGCGCAAGCCCTTCGCATCGATGATCGCGTCGACGCTGTCAGCCTCGCCGCTCCAGAGCGCGTCGAACACCTGGCGCGCCGCGCTGTTCGAGATCGTCTGGTCGGCGATGCGCGAGACCAGCGCGGCGAGTTGCGCCGGCGCCAGCGGAATCGTCGCCAGTCCGCCCGCGTTCATGCGCCGCGCGACCTCGCCCATCAGCCAGTTGGCGACGAGCTTGGGCTGGCCGCTGGACTTTGCCGCGCTCTCGAAGTGGGCGGCGAACTCCTTGGTCTGCGTCATCGCCCTCGCGTCGTACGCGGCGAGCGAATAGTCGCGCTGGAATCGCGCCGCCATCTCGCGCGCCAGCTCGGGCATGCCCTGCTGCACGCGCTCGATCCAGGCGGCGGAAATCGCCAGCGGCGGCAGGTCGGGATCGGGGAAATAGCGGTAGTCGTGCGCGTCTTCCTTCGAGCGCATGGCGCGCGTCTCGCCGTGCTCGGGGTCGAAGAGGACCGTCGCCTGCTGCACCTGGCCGCCGTCTTCGAGAAGATCGATCTGCCACTGCACCTCGTAGTCGATCGCCTGCTGCATGAAGCGAAAGCTGTTCAGGTTCTTGATCTCGCGCCGCGTTCCGAACGGGCCTCCCGGGCGGCGCACCGAGACGTTGGCGTCGCAGCGAAAGCTTCCCTCCTGCATGTTGCCGTCGCAGATGTCGAGCCAGACGACGAGCGCGTGCAGCGCTTTGGCGTACTCGACGGCCTCGGCGCTCGAACGCATCTCGGGCTCGGAGACGATCTCGAGCAACGGCGTGCCGGCGCGGTTCAGGTCGATCCCGGTCCAGTCGCCGGCGAAGTCGGGCGGCGCGCCGCCTGGCCCGGTGCCGCTGCGGCCCGCGGCTACCGCAGCGCCGTCGCTCTCGAGAACCCGGGCGATTCCGTGGATCGACTTGCCCGCGTCTTCCTCGAGATGGGCGCGCGTCAGGCGCACCCGTCGCGGCACATCGCCGACGAAGAAATCGACGACGCCGCCCTGCACGACCGGCGTCTCGTACTGGCTGATCTGGTAGCCCTTGGGCAAGTCGGGATAGAAGTAGTTCTTGCGCGCGAAGATCGACAGCGGTGCGATCGTCGCGCCGACGGCCAGCCCGAAGCGGATCGCCCGCTCGACGGCGCCGCGATTGGCGACCGGCAGGGTTCCGGGCAAGGCCAGGTCGACGGCCGAGGCCTGCGTGTTCGGCGCGGCGCCGAACGCCGTCGACGCGCCGCTGAAGATCTTCGATCGGGTCGAGAGCTGCGCGTGCGTCTCGATGCCGATGACGACCTCCCAGCCGCGGACGAGCGGTGCTTGCGACGTCGATGCTGCCGTCATCGTCGCTCCCTCACGCTGCCGACGCCGGAGCGCGCGCGTGCCAGTCGGTCGCGCGNTGGAAGGCGTGCGCGGCATGCAGCAGCGTGCCTTCTTCGAAGTAGTTGCCGATCAGCTGCATGCCGACGGGCATGCCGGCGGCGCCGAACCCGGCGGGAATGCTCATTCCCGGCAAGCCGGCCAGGCTCGCCGGCAGGGTGAAGATGTCGGCGAGGTAGTTCGCGACCGGGTCATCGCTCTTGTCGCCGAGCTTCCATGCCACCGTCGGTGCGACCGGGCCGGCGATCACGTCACAGGCGCGAAAGCACGCCTGGAAGTCGTCGGCGATCATGCGGCGGAGCTTTTGCGCCTGCAGGTAGTAGGCGTCGTAGTAGCCGTGCGAAAGCACGTAGGTGCCGATCATGATGCGGCGCTTCACCTCTGGGCCGAAGCCTTCGCTGCGGCTCGCCTTGTACATGTCGACGAGGTCGCTGTAGTGCTCGGCTCGATGGCCATAGCGGACGCCGTCGAAGCGCGACAGGTTCGACGACGCCTCGGCCGGGGCGATCAGGTAGTAGACGGGAATCGCGAGCTCGGTGCGCGGCAGGCTGACGTCGACGAGGGTCGCGCCGAGGCGCTCGAGCTCGGCCAGCGCCGCGCGCAATGTGGCCTCGACGTCGCCGGCCAGCGCCGCCGGGAAGAACTCCTTCGGCAGCCCGATGCGCAGGCCGTGCAGCGGGCGCTGCGCCGTCGCGCCTTCGCGGCTCTTGCCCAGCGCGGCGACGAAGTCCTGCGGCGGCCGCTCGGCGCTGGTCGAGTCGCGCGGGTCGTTGCCGCTCATCGCCGAGAGCAGCAGGGCGCAATCCTCGGCGCTGCGGGCGAGCACGCCGGCCTGGTCGAGGCTCGAGGCGAAGGCGATCATGCCGTAGCGCGAGCACACGCCGTACGTCGGCTTGATTCCGGTGACGCCGCAAAAGCTCGCCGGCTGGCGGATCGACCCGCCGGTGTCGGTGCCGGTCGCCGCCGGCAGCAGGCGCGCCGCCACCGCGGCCGCCGAGCCGCCCGACGATCCGCCCGGAACGCGGCTCGTGTCCCACGGGTTCCTCACCACCTTCCAGGCCGAGTTCTCGTTGCTCGAGCCCATCGCGAACTCGTCGCAGTTGAGCTTGGCGAGGGTGACGGTGCCGGCCTCGGTCAAACGCGCGATGACGGTCGCATCGAATGGGCTGCGATAGCCGGCGAGGATGCGCGAGCCGGCTGTCGTCGGGAGATCGCGCGTGACGAAGATGTCCTTGTGCGCGAGGGGGACGCCGACGAGCGCACCGGCGTCGCCGCGCGCCAGGCGCACATCGGCCTCGCGCGCCTGCTCGAGCGAGCGTTCGGCATCGCCCGCCAGGGCGACGCCCAGGTGCTCGTGGGCCGCGAGCCGCGCCAGCAGATGGGTCGCGAGCTCTACGCTCGAGACCTCCTTCGCGTGCAGCGCCCGGCCCGCTTCGGCGACGCCGAGCGTATGCAGCGGAGCCGTCATTCGATGACCTTCGGGACGAGGAACAGGCCGCCGGCCACGGCCGGAGCGCTCAGCTGGTTGGCGGCGCGCTCGTCGACTTCGGTGACCTCGTCGTCGCGCAGGCGCAGGTGCGCATCGCCGACCGCGGCCAGCGGCGTGTAGAGCGGTTCGACGCCGCTGGTATCGACCTGGCTCATCAGCTCGACGATGCGAAAGAAGCTGTTCAGCTGCTCGAGCAGGCGCGCCTCTTCGTCAGGGCCGAGCTTCAGGCGGGCCAGCTCGGCAATGCGGCGCACGTCGTTGGGGGTCAGGGCCATCGCGGGGAAGCAATCGCGGCAAGGGTCGCGGCAAGGTGCGAAACGAGGCCTCGCGGACCTCGAATTGCCGCAAGGCTGGGTTATTATCCCCGGTTAATTCACAGCCCTCGTCGCCGCTGCGAAGGGCTCGGCGTCACTGAAATTCGATCTCGGCCCGAGACACGTCTCGCCCCTCGCCCGACGCCACCCACTTTCCCAGACCCATGTTCGGATCCTTTCGTCGCTATTTTTCGACGGACCTCGCCATCGACCTCGGCACCGCCAACACGCTGATCTACGTGCGTGGCAAGGGCATCGTGCTCGACGAGCCGTCCGTCGTCGCCATCCGCCACGAAGGCGGGCCCAACGGCAAGAAGACCATCCAGGCCGTCGGTGCCGAAGCCAAGGCCATGCTCGGCAAGGTGCCCGGAAACATCGAGGCGATCCGGCCGATGAAGGACGGCGTGATCGCCGACTTCACCGTCACCGAGCAGATGTTGAAGCAGTTCATCAAGATGGTCCACCCGCGGTCCGTCTTGCGCCCGAGCCCGCGCATCATCATCTGCGTGCCCTGCGGCTCGACCCAGGTCGAGCGCCGCGCCATCCGCGAGTCGGCGCTCGGCGCGGGCGCCTCGCAGGTCTACCTGATCGAAGAGCCCATGGCGGCGGCGATCGGCGCCGGACTGCCGGTCTCGGAAGCGAGCGGCTCGATGGTCGTCGACATCGGCGGCGGAACGACCGAGGTCGGCGTGATCTCGCTCGGCGGCATGGTCTACAAGGGCAGCGTGCGGGTCGGCGGCGACAAGTTCGACGAAGCGATCATCAACTACATCCGCCGCAACTACGGCATGCTGATCGGCGAGCCGACGGCCGAGATGATCAAGAAGAACATCGGCTCGGCGTTCCCCGGTTCCGAGGTGAAGGAGATCGAGGTCAAGGGCCGCAACCTCTCCGAAGGCGTGCCGCGCTCGTTCACCATCTCGTCGAACGAGATCCTCGAGGCGTTGACCGACCCGCTCAACCAGATCGTCTCGAGCGTCAAGAACGCCCTCGAGCAGACGCCGCCCGAGCTCGGCGCCGACATCGCCGAGCGCGGCATGATGCTGACCGGCGGCGGGGCGCTGCTGCGCGATCTCGATCGCCTTCTTGCCGAGGAGACCGGCTTGCCGGTGCTCGTCGGCGAAGACCCGCTGACGTGTGTCGTGCGCGGTTGCGGCATGGCCCTCGAGCGCATGGAGCGCCTCGGCTCCATCTTCACCTCCGAGTGAGCTGAAACCGGGGCGGGTTCGCGACGATGGCGCTCGGCACCCTCGATCGCACGCCGCCGCCGTTCTTCCGCCAGGGCCCTTCGGCGCTGACGAAGCTGTGCTTCTGCTCGGCGCTGGCGCTTTTCCTGATGGTCGCCGACGTGCGCTTTCGCATCACGCAGCCGGTCCGGGCGACCGCGGCGACGATGCTCTATCCGTTGCAACGCGCCTTGCTCGTTCCGGTCGAGGCGCTCTCGACCGGGCGCGGCTATTTCGGCGGCCTCGCCGAGGCGCGAGCCGGTGAGGAAGCGGCCCGGCACGACCTGGCGCGGCAGGCCGAGCGGGCGATGCGGGTCGACCAGCTGGTGCAGGAGAACGCGCGCCTGCGCGCCCTGCTCGAGCTGCGGCCGACGCTCAACGTGCGCTCGCAGGCGGCCGAGCTCCTCTACGAAGCGGCCGATCCGTACTCGCGCAAGGTCATCATCGATCGCGGCGTCACGAACAACGTCGTCCTCGGCTCGCCGGTCATCAACGAAGCTGGCGTGCTCGGGCAGGTGACGCGTGTCTACCTGCAGTCGTCCGAAGTGACGCTGCTCACCGACCGCGACGCCGCGATCCCGGTGCTGAACCGGCGCACCGGAGCGCGCAGCGCCGCGTTCGGCGGCACGGTCGCCGGCGCCGGGCCGCTCGAGATGCGCTTCATGGCCGGTAACGCCGACGTGCAGGTCGGCGACATCCTGACGACCTCCGGCGTCGACGGCGTCTATCCTGCGGGCCTGCTCGTCGCGAAGGTGAGCGCCGTCGACCGCAAGGTCGATTCCGGCTTCGCGCGCATCGCCCTCACGCCGACGGCGGCGTCCGACGGCGTGCGCCACGTGCTCGTTCTCGAGCCGACCGGCCTGCAACTGCCGCCGCGCCCGGAAGCCGCGGCGTCGGAGCCGGCCCCGGCGAAAGCGTCAACGAAGAAGGCGGGGCGCCGATGATCATGCCGCGCGCTTCCGACCAGCTGCTGATGCCGGTCAATCCGCTGTTCGTCTGGACGACGCTGGTCACCGCTTTTCTTCTCAACATCGTCCCGCTCGGCCGCGTCGCCGCGATGCCCGATTTCCTCGCCCTCGTGCTCGTGTTCTGGAACGTTCACCAGTCGCGCCGCGTCGGCGTCGGCGTCGCCTTCGCCTTCGGCCTGCTGATGGACGTGCACAGCGGCGCCGTGCTCGGCCAGCACGCGCTCGCCTACACCTTGCTCAGCTTCTTCGCCGTGACTGTGCACCGCAGGCTCCTGTGGTTCACGGTGCCGTCGCAGGCGGTGCAGATCCTGCCGCTGTTTCTCGCCGCGCAAGCGGTCTCGCTGATCGTGCGCATGATCGCCGGCGGCATGTTCCCGGGCTGGGAGCTGATCCTCGCGCCGATGTTCCAGGCGCTGCTCTGGCCGGTGGCGACGTGGCTGCTGCTCGCTCCGCAGCGCCGCCCCCCCGATCCCGACGAGAACCGGCCGCTGTGACCGAGCTGCGCAACACCGAGAACGAGCTGGCGCGCTTTCGCCTGCGCCTCGCCGCGGCGGCGCTGTTCGTCCTGTTCGCCTTCGGCCTGCTCGTTGCGCGCCTCGCCTACCTGCAGATCGGCAAGCACGAGGAGCTTTCGGTCCAGGCCGAGAACAACCGCATCGCCGTCGTTCCGATCACGCCCAATCGCGGNCTGATCCTCGANCGCAACGGCGTCGTGCTCGCCAACAACTACTCGGCCTACACGCTGGAGATCGCACCGGCCAAGGTGGCAAACCTCGAGGCGACGATCGACAAGCTGGCCGAGATCGTCGACATCCAGCCGCGCGATCGCAAGCGCTTCAGGCGCGTCATCGACGAAAGCAAGAGCCTCGAATCGGTGCCGATCCGCAACCGCCTGAGCGACGAGGAAGTGGCGCGGTTCACGGCGCAGCGCTTTCGCTTCGATGGCGTCGAGATCAAGGCGCGCCTGTTTCGCAGCTATCCGCTCGGCGAGCTCGGCAGCCACCTGATCGGCTACATCGGCCGCATCAACCCGGCCGAGAAGCAATCGATGGAGGACAACTGGAGCGACGACGACCTCGCCAACTACCGCGGCACCGAGTACATCGGCAAGCTCGGCGTCGAGCAGAACTACGAAAGCGAATTGCACGGCACGACCGGCTTCGAGGAAGTCGAGATGAGCGCCGGCGGCCACGCCGTGCGGCGCCTGCGCTCGAGCCCGGCGACGCCGGGCAACGCGCTCGTCATGGCGATCGATATCCGACTGCAGGCGATGGTCGAGGAGCTGTTCGGCGACCGCCGCGGCGCGCTCGTCGCCATCGACCCGCGCAACGGCGAGATTCTCGCCTTCGTCAGCAAGCCCAACTTCGATCCGAACCTCTTCGTCGACGGCATCGACTCCGAGAACTGGAAGGCGCTCAACGAGTCGCCCGACAAGCCGCTTCTGAACCGGGCGCTGCGCGGGACCTATCCGCCGGGCTCGACCTACAAGCCCTTCATGGCGATGGCCGCGCTCATGCTCGGCAAGCGCACGCCGCAGCAGACGATCTTCGACCCGGGCTACTTCAACTTCGGCAACCATCGCTTTCGCGACGACAAGGAAGGCGGCCACGGCACCGTCGACATGTACAAGTCGATCGTTCAGTCGTGCGACACCTACTACTACATGCTCGGCAACGATCTCGGCGTCGACGCGATCCACGACTTCATGGCGCCCCTCGGCTTCGGCCAGACCACCGGGATCGATCTGCAGGGCGAGCTGCGCGGCACCCTGCCGTCGACCGAATGGAAGCGCAACGCGTACAAGAAGAAGGAAGCGCAGAAGTGGTACGCCGGCGAGACGATCTCGCTCGGCATCGGCCAGGGCTACAACGCCTTCACGATGCTGCAGCTGGCGCAGGCGACGGCGACGATGGCGGCGGGCGGGGAGCGACACACGCCGCATCTGGTGCGCGCCGTCGAGAACTACGAGAGCCGGGTGGCCAAGCCGCTCGCCTTCGCCGACCCGCCACCGCTGCCGTGGAAGCCCGAGTACGTCGCCTTCATCCACAACGCGCTCTACGGGGTGACGCAGGAAGGCACGTCGCGCGGCTCGTTCGTCGGCGCGCCGTACAAGACGGGCGGCAAGACCGGGACGGCGCAAGTCGTCGAGATCAAGGCGAACGAGAAGTACAACGCCAATCGCGTCGACGAGCGGCACCGCGACCATGCCCTCTACACCGCTTTCGCGCCGCTCGAGAACCCGCGCATCGCGGTGGCGCTCGTCGTCGAGAACGCCGGCTTCGGCGCCGGCGCCGCGGCGCCGATCGCGCGCCGCATCTTCGACTACGTCCTGCTCGGCCAGTATCCGAGCGAGGCCGACATCGCGGCGACCCGGCTCGGACAGTCGACGGCGCCGATCGGCACGCCGCGAGCGGCCGACGAGATCGTGCTTCAGGGGGCGACGGTCGACGGCGGTGCGGGCGCGCGCGTTGCGTTGCGCCCCGCCGGAACGCCATGAGCTACGTCTTCGAGCGGCCATCGCTCTGGCAGCGGACGCGGCCGATGTGGAGCGGCTTCGACGGACCGCTCGTGCTCGTCGTCACCCTGCTCGCGGCGACCGGCCTGGCGACGATGTACTCGGCCGGTTTCGATCACGGCACGCGCTTCGTCGACCACGCACGCAACATGGCGCTGGCCGTGGTACTGCTCTTTCTCGTCGCCCAGGTGCCGCCGCAGCAGCTGATGCGCCTGGCCGTTCCGCTCTATCTGGTCGGTCTCGCCCTGCTCGTGGCCACCGCCCTGCCGGGCCTGGGCGTGACGAAGAAGGGCGCGACGCGCTGGCTCTTCGTCGGCGTGACGATCCAGCCGAGCGAGATCATGAAGATCGCCATGCCGCTGATGCTGGCGTGGTGGTTCCAGCGCCGCGAAGGTCAGCTGCGCGCGTTCGACTTCCTGATCGCGACGACGCTCGTCCTCGTGCCGGTCGCCTTCATCGTCAAGCAGCCCGATCTCGGAACGGCGATCCTCGTCCTTTCCGCTGGCATCTACGTCATCTTCTTCGCCGGGCTGTCCTGGAAGCTGATCGTTCCCTTCGCCGTGCTCGCCGCCGCCGCGGTGACCGCGATCGTCCTGTCCGAGGACCGCATCTGCCAGCCCGAGGTGAAGTGGCCGATGCTGCGCGACTACCAGAAGAACCGCGTCTGCACGCTGCTCGACCCGACGACCGATCCGCTCGGCAAGGGCTTTCACATCATCCAGGGCGAGATCGCGATCGGCTCGGGCGGAACGACCGGCAAGGGCTTCATGAAGGGGACGCAGACCCACCTCGAGTTCATTCCCGAGCGCACCACGGATTTCATCTTCGCCGCGTTCTCGGAGGAGTTCGGCCTGGTCGGCTGCGTCGGCCTGCTGCTCGGCTTCGTCTTTCTCATCCTGCGCGGGTTGATGATCGCCGCCGAGGCGCCGACGGTCTTCACCCGGCTGCTCGCCGGCGCCATCACGCTGAGCTTTTTCACCTACGCCTTCGTCAACATGGGCATGGTGAGCGGCATCCTGCCCGTCGTCGGCGTTCCCCTTCCCTTCGTCAGCTACGGCGGCACTGCGATGGTGACGCTGGGCCTGGGTCTCGGCATCCTGATGTCGATCGCCAAGAGTCGCAGGCTGGTGCAGAGCTGAGGCGGGCGGTCGCTGCGGGGCGCGAGCGGCGCTCGCGCTAGAGTCCGGGCACGCCGGCATCCGACCGGCGGCTCAGGAGACGACGCGATGGACAAGCACGCGATTCGCCGGCCGATCTGGAAGTCGCTCTACGCGCAGGTCATCACGGCCATCATCATCGGCGTGATCCTCGGCAACTTCTGGCCGCAG
>JGI24140J50213_10000377_pt1 | contig 20970 bp, 16 predicted proteins | sample BarGraIncu00222A_FD_50213 | JGI IMG/M metagenome (IMG submission 50213)
ATGGGTGTGTTGACCAGCGGGAGGGGGGCACAGTCTCTCCATACTTTCTGCCGTCATTCCGGGGCGCGAGCCGTTTGCGAGCGAGCCCGGAATCCATAACCACCACCGGGAGTATGGATTCCGGGCCTGCGCCAAGAGGCGCATCCCGGAATGACAAGTGGTGATGGCAAAGTGCCATCACGCCGCCTTCGATGCCGCCAGCGACGCAAAGGTCTTGCCTTCCGCGGCGAGCCGCTTGAGCAGCGGTGCCGGTTCGAGGCTCGGATCGTTGGTCTCCTTGGCATAGAACGACAGCCGCTCNGCGATGTGCTTGAGGCCGACCGAATCGGCATAGAACATCGGGCCGCCGCGATAGATCGGCCAGCCATAACCATAGAGCCAGATCACATCGATATCGCTCGGCCGAGCCGCGACCTTCTCCTCGAGAATTCGCGCGCCTTCGTTGATCATCGGATACATCATGCGCTCGAGAATTTCGTCGTCGCTGACCACGCGGCGCTTACGCCCCAACCGCTGCAGCGTCTCATCGATCAGCTTCTCGACTTCCGGATCGGGCAACGGCGCGCGCGAGCCGGCCTCATATTTGTAATAGCCCTTGCCGGTCTTTTGGCCGAAGCGGCCGGCTTCGCACAACGCGTCGGCGATTTCCGACTTGATGCCGCGATCCTGGCGCGAGCGCCAGCCGATATCGAGGCCGGCAAGATCGCCCATCGCGAACGGCCCCATCGGCATGCCGAACTTGGTCACGACAGCGTCGACCTGCTGCGGCAGCGCACCCTCAAACAGCAATTTCTCCGCCTGCTTGCCGCGCTGCGCCAGCATCCGGTTGCCGACGAAGCCGTCGCAGACGCCGACCACCGCCGGCACCTTGGCGATGCGGCGCGCCACCGCGACCGCGGTCGTCAGCGCATCCGGCGCGGTCTTTTCCGCGCGCACGATCTCGCACAGCTTCATCACATTGGCGGGGCTGAAGAAGTGCATCCCCAGCACATCCTGCGGACGCTTGGTCACCGCCGCGATCTGGTCGATGTTGAGGTAGGAGGTGTTGGAGGCCAGCACGGCACCGGGCTTGGCGAATTTGTCCAGTGCTGCGAACACCTCCTTCTTGATCGCCATGGTTTCGAACACGGCTTCGATGATCAGGTCCGCGTCCTTGACGTTCTCAAGCCCGACCACGCCGTTGATCAGGCCCATGCGCTTGGCCGGCGCATCGGCGGGAATGCCGCCGCGCGCCGCAGTCGCCTCGTAGTTCTTCTGCATCACGCCCATGCCGCGCTTGAGCTGCTCGTCGCCGGTCTCGATCAGCGTCACCGGGATACCGGCATTGGCGAACGACATCGCGATACCGCCGCCCATGGTGCCGGCGCCGATGATGGCGACCCGCTCGACCGGGCGCGGCTTGGTGCCTTCGGGAACGCCAGCGACCTTGGCCGCTTCGCGTTCGGAGAAGAAGGCGTAACGCTGTGCCTTCGACTGATCGCTCGCCACCAGTTTCAGGAAACCCTCGCGTTCCTTCTTGAGACCTTCATCGAACGGCAGGTCGATGGCGGCGCCAACCGCATCGGCGGCGGCAAACGGCGCTTCCAGCCCGCGCGCCTTTTTGGTGAGGGCCGCGACCGCGCTGGTGAAGATCGAGCGGTCGGCCCGGGCCGCCGCCAGCTTGCTGTCGTCGTCGCGCAGCTTGCGCAGCGGCCGCTTCTCGGCCAGCACCTTGCGGGCAAACGCCTCGCCGCCGGAAGCCGGGCCTTCGACGATTTCCTCGATCAGGCCGTGCTTGAGCGCCTCAGTCGCGCTGATCGGGTCGCCGCCGACGATCATCTTGACCGCCAATTCAGGACCGACCGCGCGCGGCAGCCGCTGCGTGCCGCCGGCGCCCGGCAGCAGGCCGAGTTTCACCTCGGGCAGGCCGAGCTTTGCCTCCTTTGTCGCCACCCGGAAGTGGCAGGCGAGCGCGACTTCGAGGCCGCCACCCAGCGCCGTGCCATGAATGGCGGCAATGATCGGCTTCGGGCTGTTCTCCATCGCGACCAGCGCCTCCTGCAGACCCGGCGGCTTCGGCGGCTTGCCGAATTCGGTGATGTCGGCGCCGGCGATAAAGGTGCGGCCGCCGCAGGTCAGGACAATCGCCTTCACTTCCGGATCGGCGATGGCGCTCTTCATGCACTCCAGAATACCGCCGCGGACGGCGGCGCTGAGCGCATTCACGGGAGGATTGTTGATCGTGACAATGGCGACCGCGCCATGACGCTCGAGCTTGACCACTTCGTTCACGCGATTCTCCCTGGGTATCCCGTTCTCAATGAATTTCGCACTGCGGAATTTAATTCCACATCTTGACAGGGAGGGTTATTTTGAAGCACGTCCCTTGTCAACGAGGTCCGCACAGCAGCAGGCAATGAAACGTCCAGGCAAGAAAGTGACGACTGATCGCAGCTTCGTCGTCGCGCTTTCCCGCGGGCTTGATGTATTGCGCGCATTCCAACCCAACGACGGACTTCTTGGCAATCAGGAGATTGCGGCCCGTACCAACTTGCCAAAGCCGACCGTTTCGCGGTTGACCTATACTTTGACCAAGCTCGGCTACCTTACACCGGTTCCCCGGTTCGAGAAATATCAGTTGGCGCCATCAGCCATGGCCCTCGGGTATGCCGCCCTTGCAAACCTCGGCGTTCGGCATTTGTCCGAGGCCTACCGCGAGCAGGTCATGCGCGAGACCGGCGGGGCTGTTGCCGTCGGCGGTCGCGACCGTCTCAGCATGATTTACTTTGGACAAAGCCGCAACGGCCTCACACTGGGCGTTCAACTGGATGTCGGCTCGCGAATCCCGATCGCCACCACCGCGATGGGCCGTGCCTATATTTGGGCACTGCCGGATGACGAGCGTGCCTCTCTATTGCGCGAACTCCGCGAGCACTATGGCAATCGTTGGCCCCGGATGCGCGATGGCATCGAACGCGCCGGCGAAACCGTGGAGAAGCTCGGCTTTGCGATCTCGGCAGGCGAGTGGCAGGACGACGTCCATGCGGTCGGCGTAGCCCTCAAGCTCAATGACGGAACTGGTCCTTATGCGTTTAATTGTGGCGCGCCAGCATTCCGTTTTACGGAAGACCGACTGCGCACCGATATTGGACCTCGCCTTGTGGCGATGGTAAGGAACATCGAGACGGCGCTCGGCGGTGCCGCGCCGCAATCAAAAAAAGCAGCAAGCAAAAAGTCAAAAGCAGGAGGGAGAGTTGCACGTGTGGTTGAGGGGATCAGGTAGCCCGCATCGCTATCGTGATGACCGGCGGGCGAACTCGCATGATCATTGCGGCCCAACGAGACATTCGGGCGCAACGCGATGACGCAGGCACAGCTCGCGCAGGGACCGGATCCCCTGCTTGCGGTTCGCGACGTCAGCGTCGTGTTCGGCGGCATTGTCGCGTTGAACGGCGTGTCCTTTGACATGCATCAGGGTCAGATCCTCGGCCTGATCGGGCCGAACGGCGCCGGCAAGACCACCCTCTTCAATTGCCTGAGCCGGCTCTACCAGCCGAGTGCCGGCGACATTCTGATGGAGGGCCAGAGCATCCTGAAGCGCCGGCCGCACCGGATCGCCGAAATCGGCATCGGACGCACCTTCCAGAACGTCGCGCTGTTTCCCAATCTTTCGGTGCTGGACAATGTCCGGGTCGGCACCCACGCCCGCACCAACAGCGACATTTTCAGCGACTCGCTGAAACTGCCCTGGGTCCGCCGCGGCGAAGCCGCACTCAACAAACGCGTCCACGAAATCCTGGGTTATCTCGACCTCGAAGACGTCGCCCACGTCACGGTTTCCGGCTTGCCGTTCGGCACCCAGAAGCGCGTGGAGCTGGCGCGGGCGCTCGCCGCCGATCCGAAGATCCTGCTGCTCGACGAGCCGGCCGGCGGCCTCAACCACGAGGAAGTCCACGTGCTCGGCGACCTGATCCGGCGGATTCGCGACGAGCGGAAGATGACCGTGCTGCTGGTCGAGCATCACATGGGCCTGGTGATGTCGATCGCCGACCACGTGGTCGCGTTGAATTTCGGCCGCAAGCTTGCCGAGGGCACGCCGGCGGCGGTGCAGTCCGACCCGGATGTCATCAAGGCCTATCTGGGGAGCAAGGACCAATGACCACCATGCTCAATGTAAGGGATCTGCGCGCCTATTACGGCCAGGTCCAGGCGCTTCACGGTCTTGAGTTCGGCCTCAACGAAGGCAGCCTGACCACGCTGCTCGGCGCCAACGGCGCCGGCAAGACCACGACCTTGCGCGCGATCTGCAACATGGTGCGCACCACCGGCTCGATCGAATTCGAAGGCGCACCCTTGACCGGCCGCTCGACCGAAAACATCGTCCGCCTCGGCATCGCGCATGTGCCGCAGGGCCGCGGCACCTTCACCACCATGACGGTGGAAGAAAATCTTCAACTCGGCTCGATCACGCGCAAGGACAAGGCCGGGATCGTGTCCGATATCGAGCGCATGTACGATCATTTCCCGGTGCTGAAGGCACGGCACACCCAGCAGGCGGGAACGCTATCGGGCGGCGAGCAGCAGATGCTCGCGGTCGCCCGCGCCTTGATGTTGCGGCCAAGGCTGATGCTGCTGGACGAGCCGTCGTTCGGCCTCGCGCCGCTGATCGTGCGCGACCTGTTCAAGATCCTCGGCAAGATCAATCGCGAGGACAAGGTGACCATCCTGGTGGTCGAGCAGAACGCGCAGCTGGCGCTGGAGCTCGCCGACAGGGCCTACGTCATCGAGACCGGCCGCATCGTGATGTCGGGAAGTGCGGCCGAAATCGCCAATAATGAAGACGTCCGTAAATCCTATCTGGGTTACTGAGGAGCGCGGCCATGGAGCTTTTTACCAACCAAATCCTGGCCGGCATCGCCACCGGTGCGATCTATGCCTGCATGGCGCTCGCCGTCGTCATGATCTACCAGGCGATCGATCATCTCAACTTCGCCCAGGGCGAAATGGCGACGTTCTCGACCTTCATCGCCTGGCAGTTGATACAATGGGGCGTACCCTATTGGGGAGCGTTCCTGATCACGCTGGTATTTTCGTTCATCGGCGGCATCCTCATCGAACGGGTGTTGTTCAAGCCGCTGGCCAAGGCGCCGATCCTGACCAACGTCGCCGGCTTCATCGCGCTGTTTGCCATCATCAACTCCTGCTCCGGCCTGATCTGGGACTTCACCATCAAGCAATTCCCGACGCCGTTCGGTTCGTCGCCGTTTCTCGGCAGTCAACTCATCAGCACCCATCAGGCCGGCATGATCGGCGTTACCCTGATATTGCTGCTGCTGCTGTTCTTCTTCTTCCGGTTCACGCGCGTCGGCCTCGCGATGCGCGCCGCCGCCTCGCTGCCTGAATCGGCCCGGCTGGTCGGCATCAACACCAGCTGGATGATCGCGCTCGGCTGGGGCATGGCGACCGCGATCGGTTCCATCGCCGGCATGTTGATCGCGCCTGTAGTGTTCCTCGAACCGAACATGATGCTCGGCGTGCTGATCTATGGATTTGCCGCCGCCGTGCTCGGCGGCCTCACCAGTCCGTTCGGCGCGGTGATCGGCGGCTTCCTGGTCGGCATCTTCGAGAACCTCGCCGGAACCTACATTCCGAACGTCGGCAATGAACTGAAACTGCCGATCGCGCTGGCGCTGATCATCACCGTATTGGTCGTCAAACCCGCCGGCCTGTTTGGTCGGCCCATCGTGAAGCGAGTTTGATCATGAGCGCAGTCCAGGAAGTCGTCACCGAAGCGCCGGCCCTCGATGCCGTTCCCAAGAAGGCCATGACGCTCGGCTACGGAACCTCATTGGTGATACTGGCGTTGCTGATCATCGTGCCGCTGTTTGTCAAGAACTTCATCATCTTCCAGCTCACGATGTTGCTGATCTATGCGCTTGCGGTGCTGGCGCTGAACATCCTGACCGGCGGCAGCGGCCAGTTTTCGCTGGGCCAGAGCGCATTTTACGCGGTCGGCGCCTACACCACGGCGATCCTGATGGAGCACGCCGACATCAACTACGCCCTGACCTTGCCGATCGCGGGCATCATCTGCTTTGTCTTCGGATTCCTGTTCGGCCAGCCGGCGCTGCGTCTGAGCGGCGTCTATCTGGCGCTGGCGACCTTTGCGCTGGCGACCGCGATGCCACAGCTATTGAAGCTTGGGGTGTTCGAGCACTGGACCGGAGGCGTGCAGGGGCTGGTGGTGACCAAGCCGGATTCACCGATCGCCGCGCTGTTCGGCCACAAGATCTCGCAGGACATGTGGCTGTATTATTTCACGCTCGCGATCTCGATCGCGATCTATATCTTCTCGGTCAATCTGCTGAGATCCCGCTCCGGCCGCGCCTTCATGGCGATCCGCGACAACGAGATCGCGGCCTCCGCCATGGGCATCGACGTCGCGCTCTACAAGACGCTGGCGTTCGGCGTCTCAGCCGGCATCACCGGCGTGGCCGGCGGCCTCGGCGCCATCGCCGTGCAGTTCGTAGCACCGGACAGCTACACCATCACCTTTGCGATCTCGCTGTTTCTCGGCATGGTCGTCGGCGGCGTCGGCTGGTTGCCCGGATCGATCGTGGGTTCGGCCTTCATTATCTTCGTGCCGAACATAGCGGAGGGAATTTCAAAGGGGCTGTCCGGCGCGGTGTTCGGCGTGCTGCTGTTCCTCGTCATCTACCTGGTCCCGCACGGCGCGCGGCAGGTGGCCATGGTCGCCCAGCACCTGATCGGCAAGCTCAAGAAAAACTGAGGATTGAGGAAAGACTATGCTTTCCAAGCAAGAATTACGTATCGCCGCGTTCGCGACGGCGGTCATCGCTTTCGCTGCCACCGGCGGCAGCGCACTTGCCCAGAAGAAATACGACACCGGCGCCACCGATAGCGAAATCAGGATCGGCAACATCATGCCCTATAGCGGGCCTGCTTCCGCCTATGGCGTGATCGGCAAGACAGAGGATGCCTATTTCAACAAGATCAATGCCGAGGGCGGCATCAACGGCCGCAAGATCACTTTCATCAGCTATGACGATGGCTACAGCCCGCCGAAAGCCGTCGAGCAGGCGCGCAAGCTGGTGGAGAGCGACGAGGTATTGCTGATCTTCAATTCGCTGGGTACGCCGTCGAATTCGGCGATCCAGAAATATCTCAACGCCAAGAAGGTGCCGCAGCTTTTCGTCGCGACCGGCGCCACCAAGTGGAACGATCCGAAGGACTTTCCCTGGACTATGGGCTGGCAGCCCAGTTACCAGAGCGAAGCGCGGATCTACGCGAAGTATGTGATAAAGGAGAAGCCCGACGCCAAGATCGCCGTGCTCTACCAGAACGACGATTTCGGCAAGGATTACCTCAAGGGTCTGAAGGACGGGCTTGGGGCCAAGACCTCGAGGATCGTCGCCGAGGAAAGCTACGAGACCTCCGAGCCCGCGATCGACGGTCACATCGTCAAGCTGAGAGCCAGCGGCGCCGACGTCTTCGTCAGCATCACCACCCCGAAATTTGCCGCACAGGCGATCAAGAAACTCGCCGAGATCGAATGGAAGCCGCTGCATATCGTCGCCAATGTCTCTGCCTCGGTCGGTGGCGTGATGAAGCCGGCGGGATTCGAAAACGCGCAGGGCATTCTTTCCGCCGCCTACGCCAAGGACGGCGCCGACCGGCAGTGGGACAGCGACCCCGGCATGAAGAAATTCTATGCGTTCCTTGAGAAGTACTTTCCCGAAGCCAACAAGCTCGACGGCTCCGTGGTGTACGGCTACGGCGCGGCGCAGACCATGGCCAAGGTGCTGGAGATGTGCGGCGATAACCTGACCCGCGAAAACGTCATGAAGCAGGCGGCGAGCCTGAAGGACTTTACGCCCGACACCTTGTTGCCCGGCATCAAGATCAATACCAGCGCCACCAATTTCGCCCCGATCGACCAGCTTCAGATGATGCGGTTCAAGGGCGAGAAATGGGACCTGTTCGGCGACATCATCAGCGGCGATCTCAGCAACTAGGCCCGGTGTAACGAGCCGTCCCGGCGCGCTTTTCCGGCCGGGTGGAATACGCGCCGGGCCTGTTCGACTAAAGCACTGTTCGACTAAATGAGGCCTCCTGCGAGCTCATCGCAGGGGGCCTTTTGGTTGATGCGTACCCTCGAAGGGTATTCAATGCGGCCAGAAGCCAGCAAGCGCTTCCAATCAAAAAACAGACATTCAACCGAGACCAAGGAGATCAAAACAAGGAGGGATCAAAATGGCTGCTATCCAGTTGCGATTGGGGGCCTTTTCGGCCGCCCTCGCGGTGCTTGCTGCAACCAGCAGCGTCGCGCTCGCGCAGAAAAAATACGATACCGGCGCCACCGACACCGAGATCAAGCTCGGCAATATCATGCCCTATAGCGGACCGGCATCCTCCTACGGCGTGATCGGCAAGACCGAGGAGGCTTACTTCAGGAAGATCAACGCCGAGGGCGGCATCAACGGCCGCAAGATCAACTTCATTTCCTACGACGATGGCTACAGTCCACCCAAGACCGTGGAGCAGGCCCGCAAGCTGGTGGAGAGCGACGAGGTGCTGTTGATCTTCAATTCGCTNGGCACACCGCCAAACTCGGCGATCCAGAAATACATGAACATGAAGAAGGTGCCGCAACTGTTCGTCGCCACCGGCGCCACCAAATGGAACGATCCGAAGGACTTTCCGTGGACCATGGGCTGGCAGCCCAGCTACCAGAGCGAAACCCAGATCTACGCGAAATACATTCTCAAGAATTTTCCCGACGCCAAGATCGCCGTACTTTACCAGAACGACGACTACGGCAAGGACTACCTGAAAGGCCTCAAGGACGGTCTTGGCGCCAAGGCAGTTTCGATGATCGTCACCGAACAAAGCTACGAAACCACGCAGCCCACCATCGATTCGGAGATCGTCAAGCTGAAGTCGAGCGGCGCCGACGTGTTCGTCGACATCACGATTCCGAAGTTCGCCGCGCAGGCGATCAAGAAAACCGCCGAGATCGAATGGAAGCCGGTTCACTTTCTGAATAGCGTGTCGAGTTCGATCGGCGCCACCATCAAGCCCGCCGGGTTCGACGCGGCGCAGAACATTATCTCGGCGGCCTACATCAAGGATCCGACCGATCCGCAGTGGAAAGACGATAAGGGAATGAAGACCTTTAACGCCTTCCTCGACAAATACTATCCTGAAGCCAACCGAAACGACGCGTTCGTGGTCTACGGCTACACCGTCGCGCAGAACATGGTGTATGTGCTGAAGCAGTGCGGTGACGATCTGACGCGTGAAAACGTGATGAAACAGGCGGCCAGCATCCAGGGTCTGGAACTGGACGGCTTGCTGCCCGGCATCAAGATCAGGACGAGCGCGACCGACTTTGCTCCCATCGAGCAACTGCGGCTTGAAAAACTCCAGGGCGAAACCTGGCATCTGTTTGGCGACATCATCAGCGCCGAGGTGGGCGGTTGACATCCTGCCCGGCTTGTTCGGCTAAATAGCGCCCCCTGCGAGTGATCGCAGCGGGCGTTTTTGTTGATGGGGCGCTTCGAAAGGTATTCAATGCAGACAGGAGCCGGCAGAGCTTCCAGGAGACGCACTCGACCAGGACAGGGAGATCCAGATGCCCGTTATCCAGTTGCGCGTGGGAGCCGTTGCGGCCGCCCTCGCCTTGCTCGCCGCCAGCAGCAGCGGCGCGCTGGCGCAAAAGAAATATGACACCGGAGCCACCGACACCGAAATCAAGCTCGGCAACATCATGCCCTATAGCGGGCCTGCTTCCGCCTATGGCGTGATCGGCAAGACCGAGGAAGCCTATTTCAGGAAGGTCAATGCCGAGGGCGGCATCAATGGCCGCAAGATCAGCTTTATCAGCTATGACGACGCCTACAGCCCGCCGAAGACGGTCGAGCAGGCGCGCAAGCTGGTCGAGAGCGACGAGGTGCTGCTGATCTTCAACTCGCTGGGCACCGCGATGAATTCGGCGATCCAGAAATACATGAACACCAAGAAGATCCCGCAACTGTTCGTCGCCACCGGCGCCACCAAGTGGAACGACCCCAAGGAATTTCCGTGGACCATGGGCTGGCAGCCCAGCTACCAGAGCGAGACCCGGATCTACGCGAAATATCTCCTGAAGGAGAAGCCCGACGCCAGGATCGCCGTGCTGTATCAGAACGACGATTACGGCAAGGACTACCTCAAGGGGCTGAAGGACGGTCTCGGCGCCAAGGCGGCATCGATGATCGTGGCGGAGGATAGCTACGAGACCTCGGAGCCGACCATCGATACCCATATCGTCAAGCTGCGATCGTCCAATGCCGACGTCTTCCTCAACATCACCAGTCCGAAATTCGCCGCGCAGGCGATCCGGAAGCTGGCCGAGATCCAGTGGAAGCCGCTTCACGTCCTCAACAATGTCAGCGCCTCGATCGGCGGCGTGATCACGCCCGCCGGTCCTGAGAATGCGCAAGGCATCGTCTCGTCGGCCTATCTCAAGGATCCGACCGATCCGCAGTGGAAGAGTGATGCGGGCATGAAGGCCTGGAACGAATTCCTCGACAAATATTTTCCGGAGGCCAACCGCACCGACGCGTCGGTGATCTACGGCTACACCGTCGCGCAAACGATCACCTATGTGCTGCGGCAGTGCGGCGACGACCTCACCCGTGAAAACATCATGAAGCACGCCGCCGGCATCAAGGACCTCGAACTGGGCGGGCTGCTGCCGGGCGTCAAGATCAACACATCGGCGACCGACTTTGCTCCGCTGTCGCAATTGCAGCTGATGCGCTTCAAGGGCGGCACATGGGAGCGCTTCGGCGACATCATCAGCGCCGATGTCGGCGGTTGACATTCCGCCGGGCCGGGCTAGCTGACTACTAAATCCGCCCGGCTGGCTACTAAAGAAGCAGCCCCGGCGCCGGTTTCGCCGGGGCTTTTTCTTGATGGCTACCGCCAAATGGTATTCAATCCGGCCGCGTCACACAAAATTTCAATCAACAAAAGATGGACGTACACACACATCCATGGGAGATTCGAAATGGCTGTTACCCCCAACAGAGTAGCGATTGCCTCGGCTGCGCTGATGATGCTCGCAGCGTCGAGCAGCGGCGCGCTCGCGCAAAAGAAATACGACCCCGGCGCCACCGATACCGAAATCAAGATCGGCAACATCATGCCCTACAGCGGCCCCGCGTCCGCCTACGGCGTGATCGGCAAGACCGAAGCCGCCTATTTCAAGAAGATCAACGATGCCGGCGGCATCAATGGCCGCAAGATCAACTTCATCAGCTACGACGATGCCTACAGCCCGCCGAAGACCGTCGAGCAGGCCCGCAAGCTGGTCGAGAGCGACGAGGTGCTGCTCATTTTCAATTCGCTCGGCACCCCGCCGAATTCCGCGATTCACAAATACATGAATTCGAAAAAGGTACCGCAACTGTTCGTCGCCACCGGCGCCACCAAATGGAACGATCCCAAGGACTTTCCCTGGACCATGGGATGGCAGCCGAACTACCAGAGCGAAACCCAGATTTATGCGAAATACCTTCTCAAGGAGATGCCGAACGCCAAGATCGCGGTGCTGTACCAGAACGACGACTACGGCAAGGACTACCTCAAGGGCCTGAAGGACGGGCTTGGGGCCAAGGCCGCCTCGATGATCGTCGCCGAGGAAAGCTACGAGACCACCGAACCGACGGTCGATAACCATATCGTCAAGCTCAAATCCACCGGCGCCGATGTGTTCATCAATATCACGACGCCGAAATTCGCCGCGCAGGCGATCAAGAAGATCGCCGAGATCGAGTGGAAACCGGTGCATTTCCTCAACAACGTTTCGGCCTCGGTCGGCAGCGTCATCAAGCCGGCCGGGTATGAGAATTCGCAGAACATCATCTCCGCCACCTATCTGAAGGACGCCTCCGATCCGCAGTGGGACAAGGATCCCGGGATGAAGCAGTTCTACGATTTTCTCGCCAAGGACTTCCCGGAAGGCAACAAGCTCGATGGCGGCACTGTGGTCGGTTACGGCGTCGCACAGACCCTGGTTCAGGTGCTGAAGCAGTGCGGCGACGAACTCACCCGCGAAAACGTCATGAAGCAGGCGGCTAGCCTCAAGGACTTCCGGACCGAGGTCCTGCTGCCCGGCATCAAGATCAACACCAGCCCGACCGATTTCGCCCCGCTCAGCCAGCTTCAATTGATGAAGTTCAAGGGCGAGAAGTGGGAGATGTTCGGCGACATCATCAACGCCGACGTTGGAGGCTGAGGGCTTCCCCGGGCGCCTCGGTTGGCGCTGGCGAATTTAGGCAAAGCCCCCGCAGCTCGCTGCGGGGGCTTTGCGATGGCAGAAAGCCGGATCATTCCTGATCGCAAACTTGCCCGGTTCTTGAACAGCTTCGCAGCCGGTTTATCAGAGAGCGGGATACGCCCTGACCTGCGCGTTGTTTCCTTAGCCGGCTTGCAAGCGGGCGCTTCGACGATCAATGCGCGGGCGTCTGGTTTTCGGGCGGGGTATCAGCGTCGGCGTGCCGCAATGATACGATCCCCGCAACCACCGTCCAGATCTTCTCCTCGGACAGGCTGCCGCCCCACGCCGGCATCAGGTGACCGGCGCGCTTGCGACCGAAGGTGATCGTCGTGTGCAGCATCTCGGGGGTGAGTTCAATGCGATTGCGCAGAGATGGCCCTTTGGCGCCCCGGCCTTCGCTGCCGTGGCAGTAGCCGCCGCAAGTGCCGGACAGTATTTCGATGCCCTTGGCGATCACCGCCGGATCGCGCAGATCGACGCCGGCGGTTTTGTCGGGCGGCGGGAACTCTTCGTCGGACCCGCCGAGAGCCGCGTGAACCGACAAAAATGGCGCAAGTGTCAGAAGCGCAGCCAGGGTGCCACGCCGCAACATAGGTCTGATCATTGCTTCAAACTCCGGGAGAGGGTGGCATGCGCCCCCTCTCCCTCTGTTCGAGTAACAGTTGAGGGCTCCGCTAGTCGGAGACCTTGAAGGCGAACAAGGTTGCGCCGGCCGGGAAGTCTTTCACTTCCGGAAGTACGTTCGCCACTACGCCCGGCACGCCGCCCCCGATCCCACTCGGGGCCATGATGTATTGCTGGCCGTGCGACTCGTAACTGATGATGCCGCCGCGGCAAGCGGACCCCATGTTGAACTTCCAGACCTGGTTGCCGTTGTCGGCATCATAAGCGTAGAGGTTACCCTTCATGTCGCCGCTGAATACCAGGCCGCCCTTGGTCGAAAGCACGGTGGAGATGCGCGGATAGTCGTCCCGCACCGACCACTTTTTCTTGCCGGTCATCGGATCCCAGGCGTCGAGTGCGCCGTGGACCTTGTCGCCGGGAGGTGCCGCCCAGGACATGTCGCCGCCAACGTACCAGGCCGGCAGCGGCTCCATCACCGGTTTCTCCTCATGAGTCTTGACGATCATGCAGAGTTCCTGACGCGAATTGTACCAGATATGCGTCTCGGGATTGTAGGAGCCGGCGTTCCAGCTTCGTCCGCCCAGAAACGAGGGGCAGAACATGTGGTTCGGGTCCGTTACCGGCGGATTGCGACCGATCAGCTCTCCGGTCTTCGGATCCACTGATTTCACGAAAGTCACGTGTTCATTGATTGTCCACGCGTTCTGGACTGCGCCATTGGTGCGGTCGTAGATGAACACATAGCCGCTCTTGGCCTGATGGATCATGAGCTTCTTGTCGCCGACATTGACGAGCACGAACTCGCCCAAGGTCGCGTCAAAATCCCATTCGTCGTGCGGATGCTCCTGGTGGTACCAGACAAGCTCGCCACTGTCCGGGCGCAACGCCAGGACTGACGAGGAGTAGAGGTTGTCGCCTGGCCGGGCTCCCGAGCCTTCCTTGCGCAAATAGCCCTTGGGACCGTCCTCCGGCGCCGCCCAGTCGAACCACGGGGACGGATTGGAGGTGCCCCAGTACAAGAGGTCGAGTTCGGGGTCGTAGCTGCCGACGTGCCACGCGCCAACGCCGGCATATTTGGCGCTCGATTCTCCGAAGCTATTGGTGCCCCAGTGTTCCTTGCCTTCCAGCACCGGGTCGAAGTACCAGGCCTGCTTGCCTGTCTTCTGATCGACGCCGAAAATGCCGCCGCCACGCGCTGCGATGCCGCCTTGCGTCGATCCGTAGATCACCTTGCCCTTGACGGCCAAGGGAGGCGACGTGAACAGACAGCCGCATTTCATGGTGTCGACGAGTTGCGTCTTCCACACTTCTTTTCCGGTCTTCTGATCGAGGGCAATTGCGCGGCCATCCATCGTGCCGATGAAGACCATGCCGTTGGCGACCGCGACGCCGCGCGTATAGGGCGCCGTCGGAAGCTTTTCCACGCCATCCTTGATCACCGGATAATAGTGCCAGATCTCGTCGCCCGTCGCGCCGTCGAGGGCGAAGACACGGTTGAAAGATCCCGCGTAGTAGATGATCCCGTCGACCGCTATCGGCGTCGCCTGCAGACCTTGTGTGATATCGCCGGGCTGATGCGTCCACGCCACATGCAGATGTTTGACGTTGTCCTTGTTGATCTGATCAAGCGGACTGTAGCGTTGCGCGTCGTAGGTGCGATGGTAGCTCGGCCAGTCGCCGGGCTTGGCATGCTCGATGGCGGAGATGCCCTGCGCCGCGGCAGGGGTTCCGCTCAATCCGGTGGCGACGATACCACCGCAAAGAAACGTAGCGAGAGCAAGCGATCGTGTCGTGTAGCGAAGGGCAGATGTCCGAGTAAAAGGCATTTCTGATTCCTCCCGATGTTTTATGTTTATGTTTTATGGCTTACGTCGCGGTATCCTCCGGCTCGTTGTGCAACGATCGAAATCGTAATTTGCGGTGGATGAAAACGCAATCACGTGCGCGGTCTCGTTCGCATTCGCACAACGGGAATTTATCCCGATGACGGCGGGAGCCGCTTGCGAATCCGGACTGGACCAATTCGGCCAGCTTTCAATTCCTAAAGGCGTTGCCAACCCATCGTTTGCGTCAAATCCGCACATCTATCAGCCGCGGCCCGCACCAAACCATGGAGCGTTCCACTCACTCACAGCAAATCCGATTGGCAGATTGTATTACAAAAGTTCAAAAAGGCAATGCGGTTGATTTTCTTTGCCCAAGTCAGCGATGCGGACCCGAGCAGACATCGGTACAAGCGTTACAGCTTTTTGGATTTGCAATTGCACGTCGCAAGCGCGCCCCGGGTGTTGGCCGCGCCCGAGACCATCGGGACACGCCGATCGAGTCACGATTCAAACCGGACTTGAAGTCAGGATTGGCCTGGAAATTGTCTTATCGTGCCCCCGCTATTCGCTGCGGGGGTTTTCTTTTGCGGCAATCGGATGGATAACCGGCGCCGCATGTTATCCGTCTGGAATCAAGGAAAGCGATGACCGACAAACGCCCGCTGCTGCGCGCGATCTTCGATGCCGCGGTCGCCGCCGCGCATCCCGATGTCGTGTTGTCGGCGCATCTGCGCCCCGTACCGAAAGGCCGAGTGATCTGTCTGGCCGCCGGCAAGGCCGCGGCCGCGATGGCGGCGGCGGCGGAACGGCACTATCTCGACCAGCTTGGACTTGCTCCATCGAGGCTCTCGGGGGTCGCCACCACCCGCCACGGCCATGGCGTGCCGACACGGCGGATCACGGTGATCGAAGCCGGCCATCCGGTGCCCGACGAGGCCGGACTGAAGGGCGCGGAGGAAAGCCTGCGCCTGGCCGCGGACGCTGATGTCGACGATCTCCTGCTGGTGCTGCTGTCGGGCGGCGGCTCGGCGAACTGGATCGCACCGGCCCGGGGCGTGTCGTTTGCTCAGAAGCAACAGATCACACGCGCGCTGCTGCGCTCGGGCGCGCCGATCGGCGAGGTCAACACCGTGCGCAAGCACCTGTCGCGGATCAAGGGCGGACGGCTCGCCCGCGCCGGGCGCCGTGCCGACATCGTGACGCTGGCAATCTCCGACGTGCCGCATGACGATCCCTCCGCGATCGCCTCCGGACCGACCGTGCCGGATTCGACGACGCTGTCAGAGGCGCGCGCCATCGTCGCGAAATATGACCTTAAGGTCGACGACGCCATCCGCGACGCCCTCAACGACGCCAATAATGAGAGCTGCAAACCCGGCGATCCCGCCTTTGCACGCGCGCATTTCGAACTGATCGCGCGGCCGAAGGCTTCGCTCGACGCCGCGATCAAGGTGGCAAAGGACGCCGGCTACGAGGTCATCGATCTCGGCGCAGACCTTGAAGGCGAGGCCCGCGATGTCGCGGCCGATCATGCCCAATTGGCGCTGCGGGCGCGCGCCGAGGGCAAGCGCATCGCGATCCTGTCGGGCGGCGAACTCACCGTGACGGTGCGCGGCAACGGGCGCGGCGGCCCCAATCAGGAATATGCCCTGGCGCTGGCCGGACTGCTCAGGAACACGTCAGGCATTTCGGCACTGGCGGCCGATACCGACGGCGCCGACGGCGGCGCCGGCAGTGCTACCGATCCCGCCGGCGCCATGATCGATGCCGGCACTTTTGCCAGGATGGCCTCGCTCGGCCTCGATGCCAAATCCTATCTCGACAACAACGATGCCACGGCGTTTTTCGCAGCAACCGGCGATCTGGTGCTGACCGGCCCGACGCTCACCAATGTCAACGACATCAGGGTGATCCTGGTGGATTGACAGCCCTCAGGACGAGGTGTGGGCTCAAAACTCGCTGGCGATCCTGGCCAGCATCGCCAGCAGCGCGGCGCGGTTGGCCGAGCCCAGCAATTCGTTGAGACGCGCTTCGTGCTTGGCGGCGACCAGCTTTTTCGCGCGCGCCAGCACCGCCCGGCCCTTGTCGGTGAGCGCAAGGATGTGGGAGCGGCGATCGTTGGCCGAGCGCATCCGCGCGCACAGGTCGCGGCTCTCCAGTCCGTCCAGCATCGCCACGAAATTCGGCCGCAGGATGCCCAGCGTGTTGGCGATTTCGGTCTGGTTGCGCCCCGGATTGCGGTCAAGCAGCAGCAGAACCGAAAATTGCGCCGGGGTCAGTTGCAGCGGCGCGACGCAGCGCAGAAAGTCTTCGAAGACCTTCAATTGCGCGCGCTTGAGCGAATAGCCGAGCAGCTCGGACAATTCACCCATCTGTAGCGCGGTGCTTTCCGCAGCCGCAGCGGCGGGCTCCTTGCGGCCGGAACGGGACGCCTTGGCAAGATCGACGGCGGTCTTGGAAACGGTCATCGCTTGAGGCTCGCAATCCCGGTATTTTTGCCCGGTAGGTTGAAAAGGCCTGCCGAACGGCCAGGGCCTTGAGATTATATTTGATAATTGTTATCCACCATATCAAATATCGGCAGCATGTTTCAACCGCTGTTATCGGACTGCCGGACGGCCCCCTGAGGGTCGCGAGCGGCCCGACGCAAGAGGGGGAGCGCTTGAACACCACGATCATGCTGTTCCTGGTGCAGGACGGCATTACCAACGGCGCGATCTATGCGTTGCTCGGCCTTGCGCTGGTGCTGGTGTTCGCGGTCACGCGCGTGATCCTGATTCCGCAGGGCGAGTTCGTCACCTATGGCGCGCTGACCTATGCGTCGCTGTCGGCCGGCCAGATGCCCGGCACCGCGCGGCTGGCGGTCGCGATGGGCGTGGTGGCGTTTGGCCTCGATATCTTCGCCGGCCGGAGGTCGCTGCATCTGCGGCGGGTCGGTCGGGCCTTCGTGGTCAATATCGTCGTGCCTTGCGTGATCTTCGGGCTGACATTCTGGTTCGCCGGCCACCACGCCCCGATCGCGGTCAACATCGCGCTGTCGCTGTTGATCGTCGCGGCGATCGGACTGTTTCTCTATCGCATCGCGTTTCAACCGCTCGCCCATACGTCGGTGCTGGTATTGCTGATCGCAGCCGTCGGCTGCCATCTCGCCCTGCAGGGCTTCGGCCTGCTGTTTTTCGGCGCCGAAGGCCAGCGCGGACCGCCGATTTCGACCGTGGCGTTCAGCGCCGGCCCGCTGCGCTTCACCGGTCAAAGCATCGCCGTTTATGCCATCACGATAGCCTTCATCATCGGCCTGTGGCTGTTCTTCGGTTTCACGCTCTATGGCAAGGCGTTGCGCGCCACCGCCGTCAATCGGCTGGGCGCGCGTCTGGTCGGAATCAGGACCACGCTGTCGGGACAGCTGGCATTCCTGATGGCTTCCGTGATCGGGGCGATATCGGGAATCCTGATCGTGCCGATCACGACACTGTATTACGACACCGGATTCCTGATCGGCCTGAAGGGTTTCATCGCCGCGATCATCGGCGGCCTTGTCAGCTATCCGCTCACTGCGATCGCCGCCCTGGTGGTCGGATCGGTCGAGGCCTTTTCCTCGTTCTATGCCAGTAATTTCAAGGAGGTCATCGTCTTCACGCTGATTATTCCGGTCCTCGTGTTGCGGTCGCTGGCGGCGCCCGCGGCCGAGGAAGAGAAGGATTGAGCGCGATGCCGCAACGGTTGCTCGTGATCGTATTCGCGCTGGTGATGGCGGCGATCCCGTTTATTCCGGGCCTGCCGCCGTTCTGGATCGTGATCCTGGACAATATCGGGCTCGCCGCACTGGTGGCAATGGGACTGGTGCTGCTGACCGGGGTCGGCGGCCTGACCTCGTTCGGCCAGGCGGCGTTTTGCGGCTTCGGCGCCTATACCACCGCGGTGCTGACGACCGCCTACGGCGTGTCGCCGTGGCTAACGCTGCCGCTGTCGCTATTGGTCAGCGGCCTTGCCGCGGTCGTGCTCGGGCTCGTCACGGTGCGGTTGTCCGGACACTATTTGCCGCTCGGCACCATCGCGTGGGGCATCGGCCTGTTTTATCTGTTCAGCAAGCTCGAATTCCTCGGCCGCAATGACGGCATTTCCAGCATTCCGCCGCTCTCGATCGGCTCGGTCAGGATGATCGATCCCGGAACGATCTATTTCGTGATCTGGATCGCGGTGCTGGTAGTTGCGCTGCTCACCATGAACCTGCTGGACTCGCGCACCGGCCGCGCGATCCGCGCCTTGCGCCGCGGCCATATCGCCGCCGAGGCGTTCGGCGTGCAGACGCCCCGCGCCAAATTATTGGTCTTTATCTATGCGGCGGTGCTGGCCGGCCTGTCCGGCTGGCTCTATGCGCATTTCGTACGCGCGGCCAATCCGACGCCGTTCGGCGCCCAGGCGGGAATCGAATATCTCTTCATCGCCGTGGTCGGCGGCGCCGGCTATGTCTGGGGCGGCGTGCTCGGCGCTGCCATCGTCGTCATCCTGAAGGAAATTCTGCAGAGCTATTTGCCGTATCTGTTTCACGGCGAAGGCCAGCTCGAGACCATCGTGTTCGGCATATTGCTGGTGGTGCTGCTGCAACTGGCGCCGACCGGCGTCTGGCCCTGGCTCGTGGCACGCTTGCCGTTCAGGCCACATCGCAAACGGCCCGACACCTCCCTGACATTGCCGGCGCGGGCCAGAGCGGCGGGCTCTCCCGCCGTGCTGCTGCAGATCGACCATGCGCGCAAGCAGTTCGGCGGCGTGATTGCCGTCAACGACGTTTCCTTCGACGTCAAGGCCCGCGAGATCGTGGCGCTGATCGGCCCGAACGGCGCCGGCAAGAGCACGACCTTCAACCTGGTGACCGGCGTGCTGACTTCGTCGGGCGGCACGATCTCGGTGCTCGGCCGGAAAATCGATAACGCGCCGCCGCAGGAAGTGACCAGGCTCGGCATCGCCCGCACCTTCCAGCATGTCAAACTGGTGCCGGACATGAGCGTGCTGGAAAATGTCGCGATCGGCGCCCATCTGCGCGGCCACGCCGGCGCGATCTCCAGCATGTTACGCCTCGACCGCTCGGACGAGGCGAAATTGCTGGCGGAAGCGGCGCGCCAGATCGAACGCGTCGGCCTCGCCGACCAGATCGACATGCTGGCCGGGAGCCTGTCGCTCGGCCAGCAACGCATTGTCGAAATTGCGCGCGCATTGTGCGTCGACCCGATGCTGCTGCTGCTCGACGAGCCGGCGGCGGGGTTGCGGCACATGGAAAAGCAGCAGCTCGCAAACCTGCTGCGCCAGTTGCGCGCCGGCGGCATGTCGGTGCTGCTGGTCGAGCACGACATGGGATTTGTGATGGATCTGGCCGACCGCATCGTGGTGCTCGACTTCGGCACCAAGATCGCCGAAGGCACCCCCGACGCGATCAAGACCAATCCCGAGGTGATCAGGGCCTATCTGGGAGCTGCCTCATGAATTCCGGCACGCGCGCACTGCTGTCGGTGTCCGATGCGCATGTCGCCTATGGCAAGGTCGAAGCCGTCCGCGCGGTGTCGCTCGATGTCGCCGATAACGAGATCGTCACCATCATCGGCGCCAACGGCGCCGGCAAGACCACGCTGTTGAATGCCATCATGGGCATCCTGCCGCTGAAGGGCNGCGCCAGNTTCGCCGGCGCCGACGTGGCCCAGCTCGACATCGAGGACCGGGTTGCGGCCGGTCTCAGCCTGGTGCCGGAACATCGCGAATTGTTCGGCACCATGAACGTCGAGGACAACCTGCAGCTCGGCGCCTTCCGGATCGCCAAGGCCGTCGCGGCGAAATCGTTCGAGCGGGTCTACACGCTGTTTCCGCGGCTGAAGGAGCGCCGCAAGCAACTGGCGGGAACGCTGTCGGGCGGCGAGCAGCAAATGCTGGCGATGGGCCGAGCTCTGATGGGCGCGCCGCGGCTGTTGATGCTGGACGAGCCCAGTCTTGGTTTGGCGCCGATCATCGTCGCCGATATTTTCCGCACCATCGGCGAATTGCGCACCGCTGGCGTGTCGGTGCTGCTGGTCGAGCAGAATGCACAGGCCGCGCTGAAAATCGCCGACCGCGCCTATGTGATGGAGCTCGGCGAATTGATCCTGAACGGGCCGGCGGCCGAGGTCGCGGCCAACGCGCGCGTTGCCGCGAGCTATCTCGGATTCGCGC
>JGI24140J50213_10000378_pt1 | contig 20950 bp, 18 predicted proteins | sample BarGraIncu00222A_FD_50213 | JGI IMG/M metagenome (IMG submission 50213)
TCAGGCGTTTCGGCAGACTAACAGTGACGCATGTCACTGACAGCCCAAGACACGCGCGAGGTGAGCATGTGTGCGCAGGCACGCGGCGGCTCGCTACCGCCGAAAGCCGATCACCATGGCGCCCAGCGGTTCGACCCCAGCACCCATGGCGCCCAACCCACACGCTCGTGGCCCTGACCGCCGTCCTGCAGGGCATCTGCGGTCACGGCCATCGAGCCGTCGGTCTGTCCGACCCGAGGCTCCGGTCAGTGGTGCGGGGCGAATCTCGTTGGCCTCTCAGGATCTGCCACGTCCTGCGTCAGCGCGCGGCTCAGGGAGCTCCCGGCGCCCGGACGGGTTGGGCGAACTGCTCGGGGTCGACTGGCTCGTCAGCGGGTTCGACGGAAAGATGCGGCATTCGCGCATCCAGCCAGCCGGGCAGCCACCAGTTGGCCGAACCGAACATGTGCATCAGGGCGGGGACCAGAATCGTCCGGATGATAAACGCATCGAGCAGGACGGCNCTGGCCAGCCCGACGCCGAACTCGGCGATCACGCGCTGGCCACCAAGAATGAACGCGAGAAAGACGAAGACCATGATGCCGCCGGCGGCAGTGATGATGCGTCCCGTCGTGGCCTGCCCGATGACGACGGCGCGCCCGTTGTCACGGGTGTGGACCCACTCCTCGTGCATCCGGCTGACCAGGAACACCTGGTAGTCGGTGGACAGCCCGAACAGCAGCGCGATCATGATGACCGGCAGGAAGGCCTCGACAGGTCCCGGACCGCCCATGCCGAGCGGGTCCGATCCCCAGCCCCACTGGAAGAACGCCACGACCACACCGAACGAGGCCGCCGCGGCCAGGACGTTCATCACCGCGGCCGTGGCGGGCACCAGGATGCTGCGGAAGGCAAGCATCAGCAGGAGGAACCCGAGTGCCACGATGACGGCCAGGAACTGGGGCAGCTTGGCGGTCAGCACGGATGCGAAGTCGTCGAAGATCGCGGTCGTGCCACCGACATAGACACGCATGGAGGTGCCCCGCTCCGCAGCGGGGATCTCGTTGCTGCGCAGACGGTCAATGAGCGCCGAGGTTGCGGCCGCCTCCGGGGATGAGGCCGGCTCCACCTGGATGATCCCGATCGGGGAGGTCGCAGGCAGAGGCAGCGCGGTCGCGCGGACCACATCCGGGGTTGTCGCCAGAGCGGTCCCCAGATGGGCGAAAGCCGTGCGGTCGGCTCCGGACTTCAGCTCGGCCACCAGCTGCAGGGGTCCGTTAAAGCCGGGTCCAAAGCCCGCCGCGAGAAGATCGTAGGACCGCCGGGTGGTGCTGGAAGCGGGGTCGTTGCCGGCATCTGATGAGCCCAGCCGAAGCGAGAGGAAGGGGATGGCAAGCGCGAGCAGCACGATCACCGCGACCAGGGCCAGCGGACGCGGGTTTCGGGCCACCAGCTGTGACCATGCCAGCCACTTCCCGGAGCTCGCCTCCGGCGTCGGGCCGGATCGCGCCAGCTCCCGGCGTTCGGAACGGCTGAGCACCCGCATCCCGATGAAACCCAGCATCGCCGGCAGCAGCGTGATCGCCGTCAGCACGGTCCAGGCCACCATGGTCGCGCCGGCGACGCCGAGCCCCGTCAGGAAGCTCAGCCGCATGACCAGCATCCCGAGCAGCGCCGTGCAGACCGTCGCGCCGGCGAACAGGACCGCCCGGCCCGAGGTGTTCATCGACCGCACCGNCGACTCCTGGACCGACATGCCCGCCTTCAGGCCGTTGCGATGGCGGGTGACGATGAACAGCGCGTAGTCGATGCCGACCCCCAGCCCGATCAGGGCGCCAAGGGTGGGCCCGACCGAGGACATGTCCACGACATGGGACACCAGCCCCACCGACAGGCCCCCCACCCCAAGGGCGACGACAGCGGTCAGCAGGGGTAACGCCATGGAGAACAACGACCCAAATGCCAGGAGGAGAACCACGGCAGCAGCCACGATGCCGACCAGCTCGCTCAGGCCGGTGGGTTTCTGGCCCGCCTGCCGGATCGCCTGACCGGCCAGCTCGACGTCCAGCTTCGACGTCCGGGCGCCCTGTGCCTGATCGATCACCCGCGCGATGTCGGCCGGCTTGAGAGCCTGGGCGGTGGCGTTGAAGGTGACGGTGGCATAGGCGGTCCGCCCGTCCTTGCTGATCTGGCTGGCTCTAGCCGGCGCGGCGGGACCGGCGTACGGCCCGCTCACGGCAGCGACGCTCGGGGACTTGGCCACGCGAGCGAGCATGCCAGCCACCCGGGACTGGACGGCCGGGTCGTTGACGCTGCCGCTAGAGACATGCCACACGATGGTGTCGGTGTCGCCCGCCTGCTTGGGGAAGGCGGCGCCCAGCAGGCTCAAGGCGTGGGTGGAGTCCGTTCCAGGCAGGCTGAAGTTCTCCGAGTACGCGCTGCCGACCGCCGTGCTTACCCCGGCCAGACCAGCGAGGACCAGAACCCAGGCGAGCAGGACGAGTCGCCGGTGGGTGAAGCACCACCGTGCCAGAGCGGCCATCAGTGGACCGCCGGCAGCGGACAGCGGGTCAGGGACGTGCCCACGGCATCCCGGTCGGGGCGAAGGTGATGAGGTGTCCTGGTCACGGGGCAGAGGGCTGTCGCGGTCATCGGATCTCTCCTCGGGTGCAAACCCGGTCGTTGCGGGCCGGGAGGAAATCCTTCCGCCTGTCGGTGGAAGGGAATACGTTCAGGTCTGTTGGGCGATAACCACGCCCGGCCCTGTTGGGCAGTAGCAGCGTCAAACCGCGGCAAGCCATGGCGTGGCAGTGCGCGCGGACGTGGGAGTTCTGGCCCTGTCTGTGAAGCGCGAACCTCAACACGTTGCCTCCGGGCAGCAGTGGGAGTCCTGGTCATTCATGGCCGGGCGGATGTCAGATCTCGATGCTATGGGACGGGCTCTGCCGCCGCCTTTCCGCCACGGCATTCCCGCGGTGGGACGCCGCTTCGGCCTGTGGTGGAAAGGCTCAGGCAAGCAAACGGCGCACGGCGAGCTCGACGCCGCGCAGCTCGGCCAGTCCCTTGAGCCGCCCGATCAGGGAGTAGCCGGGGTTGGAGTCCCGGTGCTGGTCGTCGAGCAGCTGGTGGCCGTGATCCGGGCGCAGCGGGATCCTTGGTCCGCCCTCGGCCTCGCGCCGGCGCTCCTCGGTGACCAGTTCGGCAATAACCCCAACCATGTCGACGTCACCGCCCAGGTGGTCGGCCTCATGGAAGCTGCGGGGGTTCTGTTCGCGCTGGGTCGAGCGCAGGTGGGCGAAGTAGATCCGCGGGGCGAAGCGCGCCGCCATCGCCACAAGGTCGTTGTCCGCCCGCACCCCCAGCGAACCGGTGCAGAAGGTCAGCCCGTTCGCCACGCTGGGCGCCGCGTCGATCAGCCCCTGAATGTCGTCGGCGGTGGAGACTACACGGGGCAGGCCCAGGAGCGGGCGCGGCGGGTCGTCGGGATGGATGGCCAGCCGGAGCCCCACCTCGGCCGCCACCGGCACCACGGCGCGCAAGAAGTACCCGAGGTTCTCCCGCAGCGCTGCGGCGTCGATGTCTGCGTAGGTCGCCAGCATCTGGCGCAAAGACTCCAAGGTGTACGCCTCCGCCGAGCCCGGCAGGCCGGCGATGATGTTGGCCGTCAGCTGCTCCCGACCCTCACGGGGCAGCTTGTCGTAGTACGTCCGGGCAGCCGTGATCTGCGCGTCGTCGTACCCGCCGGCCGCCCCGGTCCTGGCCAGGATGAACAGGTCGAAGGCCGCGAAGGCATCCTGGTCGAACCGCAGCGCCCAGCTCCCGTCGGCCATGACGTGTCTCAGGTCGGTGCGCGTCCAGTCCAGGACCGGCATGAAGTTGTAGCAGACCGTGTCGATCCCGTTGGCCGCCAGATTACGCAGGCTCTCCTGATAGGCGCCGATCCATCGATCGCGACCAGGGCGTCCGGCCTTGATGTCCTCGTGCACAGGCACGCTCTCCACGACCGACCAGCTCAGCCCCGATGCGGTAATCATCTGCTTGCGCCCCGCGATGGCCGCGGTGGTCCAGGGCGCTCCAGTGGGTACCTCGTGCAGGGCGGTCACGACCCCCGTGGCCCCGGTCACCCTGATGTCGGCCAGGCTAATCGGGTCCTTCGGTCCGAACCACCGCCACGTCGCTTCCATCAGGACGCCCCGAGCTCGCGTGCCTGGGCCAGGACCGCAGCCACCAAGGCGTCGTCGCCCGACAGATCGGGATCCAGCTCCTTGAGTACGAGACGTACCGCTTCGGGTAGTGAGCCGCTGGCGAGCTGGCGGAACTCGTCGCCGCGGGCATCGGTCACCGCGGCACCGCTGCCGCGCAGGTGGCACACCCAGGCGGCCACCGGTCGGGTGGCGCCGGCGGGCAGCCGCCCGGCCTCGCGCTCCTTGCGCAGGACAGGAAGCACACGGATCGGCAGCTTCTGTGAGCCGTCCCAGGCAATCTGGTCCAGACGGTGACGCATCCGGGGGTTGGCGAAACGCTCGCTCAGCGCGCCGCGGTAGGCGGCGTTGTCGGCCGGCGGCAGAGTGAGGTGCCGCGACGCCGCCTCCCACCACTGGTCGAGCCACTGCAGACAGGTCGGGTCGCCCATGGCGTCCGCCACGGTCACGTGCCCCCGGATGGAGCCCGCGTAGGCGAGCATGGAGTGGGCTCCGTTGAGCAGCCAGAGCTTGCGCTCCTCGAAGGGTTCGACATCTGTGGTGAAGGTGGCACCGGCGTCCTGCCAGCGCGGGCGGCCCGCGGCGAAGTCACCACCGATCACCCACTCACTGAAGGGCTCGGTCACCACGGCCGCTCGGTCGTGGACACCGGTCTGGGCGCGGGCCCCGGCGATGTCCCCGGCGGTGGGCACCGGGGTGATCCGGTCCACCATCGTGGTCACGAAAGCCACGTTGTCCCCGATCCAGGCCACCAGTTCGGGGTCGAGCAGCTGTGCGAAGTCAGTGACGACCGAAGCGATCACGGCCCCGTTGCCGCGAAGGTTGTCGCAGGGCACCAAAGTCATCGCGCCAGCTCCGGCCTGACGGCGGGCCGCAAAGCCGGCCACCAGCCTGGCCGGTGCGGTGCGGACCGGGGCCCTGCTGTCGCCGCGCAGAGCCGCCAGGTCGGCTCGGATCTCGGGCCGGTCAGCGTCCAGTCCCCCGCCGGCGGCCCGGACATACCCCGCCTCGGTGACCGTTGTGGTGACCACCTGGACCAGGGGGTTGGCGAAGTAACCGAGCCAGGCATCGTGATCGGCAGCAGTGTGGACAGCGGCGATGACGCGCACCACCTCGAAACGGTCAGTGTCGCTGGCCCGGGTGACCAGCGTGTACAAGCCATCTTGTGCCTTCAGCGCGGTCACCACGGCGTTCGAGCGCTTCGAGCCACGCCCCGTGAAGGCGGCAATCCCCCACTGGTCGCCATCCGGGGCGTGGGCGGTGTACCAGGCCTGGTGGGCGCGGAAGAAGTTGCCCAGGCCGAGGTGGAGATGGCGGACGGCTGGGCGCGCCCCTGACCTGCGGAGCTCGTTCACAGCCTGAAGACCTCCGTAGGACGACCGGTGACCAGATCGACCGCTGTCTCCTGCGCTTCGTCCTCGTCGATCCGGTGTTCGGCGACCAGCTGGGCAAGGTGGCCGCTGTCCAGACGACGGGACATATCGTGGCGAGCGGGGATTGAGCAGAACGCGCGGGTGTCGTCGATGAAGCCCGACGTCCGGCAGAAGCCGGCGGTGTCGGTGACCGCACTGCGCCAGCGGCGAACCGCATCGGGGGCGTCCAGGAACCACCAGGGCGCTCCGATGTACACCGACGGGTAGAAGCCGGCTAGCGGCGCCAGTTCGCGGGAGAACACCGTCTCGTCGAGGGTGAAGAGCACCAGGCGCAGGTTGGGATGGGTGCCGTACCGCACGAGCAGGGGCCGCAGCGGGTCGGTGAAATCGCCGCGCAGCGGGATGTCGTTGCCGGTGTCCGGGCCGAACCTCGCGTCGGTGGGTCCGTGGTGGCCTCGCCGCACACCCACGTGCAGCGTCATGGTCAGACCGTCCTCCGTCGACATCCGCGCCATCTCGAGCAGCATGTGCCGGCGCAGGGCCACCGCCTCGCGGGCAGACGCGGCACCGCGGCGGGCCGCGTCGTAGATCCGGTCGACCTCGCCGGACTCCAGCGGCTGCGTGCCCGCGTCGGTGTGAGCGTGGTCGGCGGACTTCGCGCCGTGCTCGATGAAGTAGGCGCGCCGGCTCTCCATCGCCGCGACCCAGCCGGGGTAGGTGCCGGTGTCCAGGCTGCAGACCTCGCCGAGCCGCGCGATGGCAGCGGGCCATCCGGGCTCGGACGCCTCCAGGTAGTGGTCGGGGCGGAAGGTCGGGATGACCCGACCCGACCACGTCGGGTCAGCGACCAGCGCGGCGTGAGCCGACAGATCGTCGCACGGGTCGTCGGTGGTGGCGAGCACCGAGATGTTGAAACGGTTGAACAGCTCCCGCGGCCGGTACGCGTCCTGGGTGAGCCGCTCGGCGAGGTGGTCGTAGATGTCGTCGGCGCTGGCAGCGCTGGGCCGCACGGCGACCCCGAAGATCTCGGAGAGCTCGGACTCCAGCCAGTAGCGCACCGGGGTGCCGCGGTAGATGTGCCAGTGCGAGCAGAGCAGGCGCCAGGCCTGGCGCGCCGCGCTCTCCGACAGCGGTCCCTGTCCGACGCCAAGCGACTCCAGGGGCACCCCGGACGCGTGCAGGAGCCGGGTCACATAGTGGTCCGGGGTCACGAAGAGCTCCGCCGGGTTGCGGAACGGAGCGTCCTCCAGCAGGATCGTCGGGTCCACGTGACCGTGCGGGGAGATGATCGGCAGCTCCCGCACCCCCTTGTAGAGCCGGCGGGCGATGTCGCGCACCGCCGGGTCCACGGGCAGGAGCCGGTCCGGGTGCAAGGAGAGGGGGAACGTCTGGCTCTGCATGTCTTTCATCATGTCCTCTTCGCAGGGATTCATCAGAATCATTTGGTGGCCGGACCGCTAGGGATGTCGCTGACGGCGAGCCCGGGAGAGCTGGTCACATCACCGTGCCCAGCTGCCAGGGGATGAACTCCTCCTGGCCGATGTCGAGCTCCTCACTGACCGTTGCACCTGGGCCCTGATCCCTACCACCACGGGATGGGACATCAACCCGCGGGCACTGGCCACGGAGCCGGCAACGATGAAGGCTGCAGCTTTTGACAACTTCACCTGGGTGACCGACGCGCAGTACGCCGTCGTGCCCAAGGGTCAGTCCGCTGACAAGCTGTCCGCGATCCTGCTGCTCCTGCAGGACATGCTCACGCCGACTCAGAACGCCAAGGCCTATGACAGTGGGTACTTCTACCCCGGCCCGGCAGTCAAGGGCGCGACCCTGGCCCTGGCGCCCAAGACCAGCCAGGACGTCATCGCCCAGTTCGGGCGCACCTGGTATGACCCGCTGATCGCCAAGATGCCGAAGGCAACCCCGCTGACTCCCGACCTGATGGTTAAGGCTTTCGACATCTGGGACCGGACCATCGGCAGCGGAAAGTTCAAGGCGAAGTAGCCATGACCATCGCCGCCAGCAGGTTCGAGTCACTCGAGCTTGAAGGTGTGGGTCGAAGCTTTGGCGGTCGCAGCGCTCTGGAGGACCTCAACCTGACTGTCCGGGCGGGCGAGTTCATCGCCCTGCTCGGGCCGTCCGGCTGCGGGAAGTCCACCGCACTGAACTGCATCGCGGGCCTGCTCCCCCTTACCCACGGCCAGATCCTGATCGACGGCAAACGGGTGGACACCGTAGCCGCCGAGAAACGGGGCTTCGGCATGGTGTTCCAGAACTACGCCCTCTTCCCCCACTTGTCCGTCGAGAAGAACATCGCCTTCGGTCTGCAGATGCGCAAGGTCTCCAAATCAGAGGTCAGGCGCCGGGTTGCCGAGGCCATCGCCCTGGTCAAGCTCGAGGAGCACGCAACCAAGCTGCCCGGGCAGCTCTCGGGCGGCCAGCAACAGCGGGTGGCCATTGCCCGGGCCGTCGTGGTCGAGCCGAGNCTGGTCCTGATGGACGAGCCCCTGTCAAACCTGGACGCCAAGCTCCGCCTGGAGATGCGCANAGAGATCCGGCGCCTGCACCAGTCGCTGGGCCTGACGACGCTGTATGTCACCCACGACCAGGAGGAGGCCCTGTCCATGGCCGATCGCCTCGTGGTCCTGCGCGAGGGCCGCGTCCAGCAGGTCGGGACCCCTCAGGAGCTGCACAACGGACCGGCCAACTGGCACGTTGCCGACTTTATGGGATATCGCAACCTCATCGACATGGACGTGACGGCGGTCGATGCCACCATCGTGACCGTCCAGGACAAGGGCTTCGCCCTGAAGGCGACGGCAACCCAGCCCGTCAACGTCGGGGACAAGGTCCGGGTCGCGATCCGGCCCGAGGATCTGATGGCGGTCTCGGAGATTGTCCCGGTGCGCAGCGGCAACACGACCCAGGCCTTCGTATCGGTGGTGGAGTACCACGGCCGGGAGTTCGCCGTCGGCGTCACCACCCCCGGAGGGCAAAGCCTGTACGTGCGTTCGGACCATGCGCCGGTCGTCGGCTCCACCATCGAGCTCACGGCCGATCCCGCTCGCGTCCTGGTGTTCCCGGCGGACCTGGTCGAGGCGTCCAGCCTTTCAACCCAGGAGAGGGAGCTCACCGAGGTGCGCGGATGAGCGTCCGGACGATAAGGCGATCAGGGGCGGGCACCTCGAGCGCGAGCCTTCGCCATCGACTGGCAGAACGGGGAATCGACACGTCCCTGCTGATGCTGGTTCCGGCGCTGATCTTCGCCCTGGCTCTGTTCATCTACCCGTTCTCCTACGGGATCGGCCTGACGTTCCAGCCCTCGGCAGCAACCCAGCAGGCATGGGGCGGCGGCATCTTCGCCAACTACATCGCCTTCTTCAAGGACTCGTTCGTCTTCGACTCCGTCTGGCTGACGATGCGACTCGCCCTGCCCGTTGCCGTATTCAATGTGCTGGCCTCGATCCCGGTGGCCTTCAAGCTGCGTCACCGCTTTCGTGGCAAGAAGCTCCTGACGACCCTGGTCGTGCTGCCCATCACCCTGGGCACCGTGCTGACAGCACAGGGTCTGCTGATCTTCGCCGGAAGGCAGGGCTGGCTCAACAGGTTCCTGATCCAGATCCACCTGATCGACCAGCCGATCCAGTTCGTGAACAACTACTGGGGCGTGGTCTTCTCACTGGTCATCTCCGGGTTCCCGTTCGCGTTCCTGCTCATCTCGTCCTACCTGTCGGGGATCGACCCGTCGATCGAGGCTGCCGCCAAGGTGATGGGCGCGAACTGGCATCAGCGCTTCCGGCGGGTGATCCTGCCGCTGCTGGCTCCCGGGCTTGCCACGACCTCCATCCTGACGTTCGTCCTCGCCTTCAGCGTCTTCCCCTCGGCCCGGCTCGTCGGTGATGCCATGGGTGCGACCAGAGTCATGTCGCTGATGGCCTTCTGGGCCTTCGGGGAACAGAACGACTACCCGATGGCGTCCACGATCGCGGTGATGATGGGCCTGATCGAGCTCGTCGTGATCGCCCTGGTGCTGTTGTGGCGATCGTCCATGTACAAGGGTTCGAGCGGAGGCAAGGGCTGATGGCCACCTCAACAGTTTCCGACGACGCGACAACGACTCCGGGCAGGCCGCCCACGGACGTGCCACCGCCGCCCCCAGCCACAAAGAGGTCCGCCGCGCGGGCGCGCGGTGAGCGCTCACTGGCGGCCGCCCCCACGACGTGGCTCGTGTGGGCCGCCATGGCCGCGTTCTTCATCTTCCTGATCGGCATTCTCGTCAGCGTGGTGGTGGACTCGTTCGGCAAGCCATGGTTCGACTCCTGGCTTCCGGACCACTTCTCCACCAGCTGGTACTCCGACGCCTGGGACCAGTTCGGCATGGCCCACATCATCGCGGTCACCCTGATCGTCGCGGCCGCGGTCATCGTCGTGGCGGTCCTGGTCGGGGTCCCTGCGGCCTACCTGCTGGCGCGCCGCAAGTTCCCGCTCAAGAGGACCATCACGCTGCTGTTCCTGCTTCCGGTGCTCATGCCACCGATCACCTACGGCATCCCCCTGGCAACCGTGATGTACAACTTCGGTCTGGGCCGCACCCTGACCGCGGTCATCCTGGTGAACCTCGTCCCCTCGATCCCCTTCGTGATCATGACGATGACCCCGTTCATCGAGCAGATCAACCCGACGATCGAGGACGCAGCCAGGATGTCCGGGGCCAGCATGGCCAAGGTCTTCACGAAGATCCTCATGCCCCTGCTCATCCCAGGGATCCTCGCGGCGTCCATCCTGGTCCTGGTCCGTACCGTCGGGATGTTCGAGCTCACCTTCCTGGTGTCGGGCCCTTCGTCGGACACCCTGGTCGTGGCGATCTACCGCGCCATGACCGCCGCCGGTGGCGGCGAGGCACGCCAGCTCATCTCCTCGATGGCAGTCGTCTACACCCTCACGATGATGGTCATCCTGGTCATCGCCTTGCGGTTCATCAGCCCAACCCAGCTCGTTGCCCGGGTCAAGGAGACCCGCGAGGACTAGGTCTGCTCGGCGCGGCCCCCTGGCCTTGGACCAGCAGGAACAGCGCCGCCAGACAAACGGTGAATCGAGCCGGACGTTCTCGCGGTGGAGACGGCCGACTCGACGTGGTGCACTCGGGACACGAGAGTAGGCACCGGGTCTGGAGGCGTTGAGCCACTGATGGGAAAGGCCAAAACATGACAGCAGTCGCCACCGCGCTCGCCACGATGGCCATGATCATCGGCGCCGGCTGGCTCCTAGGCCGCCGCGGCACCCTGGGCACGGGCGCTCTGCCGGTCATGGGACGCATCTGCTTCACCGTGGCGACGCCGTGCCTGTTGTTCACCACCGTGGCGCACGCGAACCTGCACCTGCTGCTCTCCCGCGCGGCTCTGGTCGCGGCGGCGACGGCGACGGCCTGCGCCCTGGTCGCCATCGTCATGCTCGCCCTCGTCTGGCACCGGGCAGCTAGCGATGTCGTTGTGGGCACCCTGGCCGCGTCCTACGTCAACGCGGGCAACCTGGGTCTGCCCCTGGCCGTCTACCTCCTGGGGGACGCTGTCGCGGTGGTGCCACCATTGCTGTTCCAGCTGCTGGTCATTGCGCCGATCGCGTTCACCGTCCTGGACAGCCACGGTCCCACCACCTCGCCGGGGCTGGTCGGGATCGCAGCGCAGACCGTACGCAACCCCATCATCGTCGGATCCCTGAGCGGGCTGCTCCTGGCTGCGCTCCCGTGGACCCTGCCCGCGTTGCTCTTCGGCCCCTTCACCCTGATCGGAGCTGCCGCCGCACCGCTGGCGCTGCTGTTGTTCGGTATGTCCATCGCCGCGCCGCGCGCCGGGGGCGAGGCCACCCGCGGCCGCGAGCTGGTGCTGGTGACCGTCCTGCGAACCGTCGTCAGCCCATGCCTGGCACTGCTGCTGGGGCACCTGCTCGGCCTTCACGGCGCCGCCCTGCTCACCGTGGTCACGATGGCAGCGCTGCCGACCGCCCAGAACGTGCTCGTCTACGCGACCCAGTACGGACGCGGTCAGGCCCTCGCGCGTGATGCCGGGGTGCTGACAACAGTTCTCGCCGTCCCGACCCTGCTGATCATCGCCGCCACCCTTGGCTGAGGAGCCCACCACCCGTCGCGATCACCTTCCTGCAGCCGGCGGGCTTGCGCGTCCTTCTTCGATCGAAACCGCCCTGATCGAAACCGCCCTGGAATCAACCAAACCCATCAGTGGCCACGGCTGGACGGACCCACTGGTTGGCTGGCGTCCACGCACCGGGGGGCACCCGCCGGGTCCGACACGTGACCTCGTGCTATGTTGTTCCATGCATCGGAACTGAGTTCCGTCCAATGGAACTCACGAACGCATACAGACGTCACCGTCACACCTTTTCTTCAGAGGAACTCGCTGCGACGGACACAGTTGCCCGACCCTCCTGGGAGGCCCACCGGGCCAGCAACGTGCTCACGTCGTGAGCCGAACAAGGACTTCCGTTTGAGGCGAACCAGCTCCGCTCGACCCGCGCAGGGATGGGCCTGGCTTCGCTCGTACTCAATGATTGCTGTCCTGCCGAGCGCGGTACGGGCATCGCGAGCACTGATGAGAATGGTGAACCGTGACCTCGATTACTTTTGCCGGACCCCCTGCAAGGGCAGATTCTGTCCTGCCACCGGTAAACCATAAGAACCTTCGACGCGCGGCGTGGGCGGGTGGGATCGGCACCGCGCTGGAAAACTTCGACTTCACCATCTACGGCACCGCCTCGGCGATCATCTTCAGCAAGATCTTCTTCTCGAACCTGAGCGCAGCATCGGGCATGCTCGCGTCCTTCGGCGTGCTGTTCATCGGCTTCGGTGCCCGCCCGATCGGCGGCATGTTCTTCTCGAAGTACGGCGACCGCCTCGGCCGCAAGTTCGTCATGGTCGCGACCCTGTTCATCATGGGCACCGCGACATTCGCGATCGGCCTGCTGCCGACCTACGCCATGGTCGGCATCTGGTCGCCGATCCTGCTGCTGATGATCCGGTTCCTGCAAGGCTTCGGCGCGGGAGCCGAGCAGGCCAGCGGCATCGTGCTGCTGACGGAGACGGCGCCCAAGGGCAAGCGTGGCCGCTACTCATCCCTGGTGTTCGTGGGTGCGGCCGCCGGTGCCGCAATGGGTGCCGTCGTGTGGATCCTGGTCCAGATGATGCCGAAGGCGGCTCTGCTGTCCTACGGCTGGCGACTCGTCTTCTTCAGCTCGATCTTCGTCACCTTCGCCGCGTGGGTCATCCGCCGCAAGGTGAACGAGTCTCCGGTCTTCCAGGAGCTCAAGGAAGAGGGCATCGTCGAGGTCAAGGTTTCCCCGATGGCCGATGTCATCAAGCATGGCAGGTTGCACCTGGCCCGGATCTTCTTCATGAATATCGGTGCCAACGCCCATTCGTACATCTTCCAGGTCTTCGTCGGCGCCTACCTGATCACCTACCTGAAGGTCGACTCCACGCTGATCCCGAAGTTCCTGCTGCTTGGCGCCCTCTGCGCCTGTGTCTCCGCCGTCGTCTTCGGCATCCTGTCGGACAAGTATGGACGCAAGCGCATGTACCTGCTCGTCACCGGGTTTCTGCTGCTCTTCTCCTTCCCCGCGTTCATGCTGATGGGCACCGGCAACCTCGTCCTGATCTGCCTGGTCGTGGTCGTGGGCTTCATGATCGCCTCCCAGGCCACCGTAGGCGTCCAGGCCGCATACTTCCCCGAGCTGTTCGGCTCCCGTTACCGGTATGCGGGCGTGGCCCTCGGGCGCGAGTTCTCCTCGGTCTTCGGCGGCGGCGTCGCACCCTTCATCTGTGCCGCGCTGGTTAAGTGGGCCACCGGTTCCTGGTGGCCGGTCGCGCTCTACATGATGGCGATCATGGCCATCAGCTTCGGCACGACCCTCTTCGCTCCTGAGACAGTGGACCGCGACCTGCTCTCTGAGGAGGACGCCACGTAGCCGCACCAGACTCCCGTGCCGGGTGGAAGGCCCGCTTCGACCCGGCACCGTGCTCGCCGCGCACTCGTCTGCGACGTGCCGAACCGCCCCGCACCACCCGTCCCGACCACGAGTCAAAGAGGAACCTCAATGCAGCAGCGTTACGCCACGAGCCCGGAGCAGGTACCCGGGATGGACACCGAAGGGCTTCGCCAGCGCTACCTGGTCCAGAGCCTGTTCGCGGACGATCAGGTCAAGGCGCTCTACTCCCACCACGACCGCATCGTGCTCGTGGGCGCCAGCCCCGTCACCAAGGCACTCACCCTCGGGACCTTCCCTCAGATTCGCAGCGACTTCTTCTTCGCCCACCGCGAGGGCGGGATCGTCAACGTCGGCGGCACCGGAACGATCACCGTCGACGGCACGGCCTACCTGCTCACCAAGGGGTCATGCCTGTACGTCGGGCTCGGCGCCCGCCTGGTCACGATGGAGTCCGCCGGCGCAACCGGCGGCCAGGACGGCGCCCGGTTCTACATGCTCTCCGCCCCCGCCCACACGGCCTACCCGACCACTTTGGTCGAGGCCGGTCAGGGCAACGTGCGCGAGCTCGGCGACCCGCTCACCTCCAACCGCCGCACCCTGAACCAGTACATCCACGAGAAGGGCATCAAGAGCTGCCAGGTCGTCATGGGCGTCACCACGCTGCACCCGGGAAGCATGTGGAACACCATGCCCGCCCACACCCACGACCGTCGCACCGAGGCCTACCTCTATTTCGACGTGCCGCCGGAGGCGAGGGTAATCCACCTCATGGGGGAGCCAACCGAGACCCGGCACATCGTGGTCGCCAACCTGGAGGCCGTCATCTCCCCCAGCTGGTCGGTGCACTCGGGCGTCGGCTCTGCAAGCTACAGCTTTGTGTGGGCGATGGCCGGAGAGAACCAGTCGTTCGACGACATGGACGGCTTCGACATCACGCAGATGCGCTGAGCTACCCCACACCACGGCGACATCACAGGTTGAGGACCATGGCTACCCAGACTGCACCACTGCACTCCACGAAACACACCAACCGGCCGGTACCCGGCACGGGCACGCCAGCCAGCGCCGGCGCGAGTGAGAAGACCCTGCTGGTGCTCGAGGCCGCCCTGACGCACTCACGGTTCACCGAGGTGGTGGAGGCGACAGGGTTGGCCAAGGCCACCACACACCGCATCCTGGGCACNCTGGCCGACCGCCAGTTCGTCACGGTCGACGCCGACGGCAACTACCTGCCCGGTCCGAAGATCCTCTCGCTGGCCGGGGTGGCGCTGGCGCGCATTGACATCTCCGCCATCGCGCGGCCGTTCGTCGACGCGCTGGTGGCACAGTCGCACTGCACGGTGCACCTCGGCGTCGTCAATGGCGACGAGATCATCTACCTGATCCGAGCCGACTCCGACCGGCCGTACGTCATGCCCTCCCGCGTCGGGCTCTCGATCCCGATGCACTCCACCGGGATCGGGAAGGTCGTGCTGGGAAGCTGGGGCGATGACGAGCTTGAACGGTTCGTGACGAGAGCAGGTCTGCCAGCGCGCACGGAGCACACGATCACCTCGCTGCCGGGGCTGCGCACCGAGATCGCCGAGGTGCGCAGGCGTGGCTACGCCATCGACCGTGAGGAAAACGTCAGCGGTCTGGGCTGTGTCGCGGCCCCCATCCGGGACCACACCGGCACCGTCAACTACGGCATCAGCATCTCGACCCTGCTCATCGAGCACACCGTCGATCAGATCGAGGCCATGTCGGCGATGGCGGTTGAAAGCGCCGACAAGGTTTCAGCCGCCCTTGGTTACCGGGCCTGACGACCTCCCGCCCTGCCCGCGACCTCAGCCACCCGCAGCCTTCGCCTGCGACCAGCACGCCACGCTCAAACGACAAGGAGCAGTACCAAACATGACCAGCGTCACGACACCTGCCAGCTACGCAGAGAGTCTGTTCAGTCTCGAGGGGAAGTTGGCTGTCGTCACGGGAGCCAGCAAGGGAATCGGCCTGGCCATCACCTCGGCTCTGGCCTCCGCGGGAGCCGACATCGTGGCAGTGAGCCGTGAAATGCCTGAGGGGGACAGCCAAGCCCGGACTGTCGTGCAGGCTCTGGGCCGTAAGTTCACGCCTCTTGCGGCCGACTTCTCGGTGCGCGGTCAGGTCACGGCGTTGGCCGAGGACCTCGCTTGGCGCGGCGTCGACATCCTGGTCAACAACGGCGGAACCATCCGCCGTGCCCCTGCGACCGAGCACAGCGACGAGGACTTTGACTACGTGATGGACGTCAACCTGCGCGCCACCTTCGTCCTGTCCCGCGAGGTGGGCCGCTCGATGAAGCAGCGAGGCGGCGGCAAGATCGTCAACACGGCCTCCCTGCTCAGCTTTCAGGGCGGGATCAACGTTGCCAGCTACACAGCCTCTAAGTCGGCGGTGACCGGCCTGACCAAGGCCCTGGCCAACGAGTGGGCAGCGGCCGGCATCAACGTCAATGCCGTGGCTCCGGGCTACGTGGCCACGGCAAACACCGCGGACCTGCGCCAGGACACCCAGCGAAGCCAGGAGATCCTCAGCCGCATCCCAGCCGGACGCTGGGCCAGGCCCGACGACATTGCCGGGGCGGTGCTGTTCCTGTGCTCACCCGCCTCGGACTATGTCCACGGCATCACCCTTGCGGTCGACGGCGGATGGCTGGCGCGATGAAGATCGTCATCACCGAGTGCGACCATGACTCGTTCGCCCCTGAGCACGAGGTCACCGACCCCGCCGGCGCAGAGCTGGTCCTGACCCAGTCACGCACAGCCGCAGAGCTGGTCGCCGGGGCTGCCGGCGCGGACGCCATCCTTGTCCAGTACGCGCAGATCACCGCCGAGGTCATGGACGCCCTGCCGGGGCTGCGCGCGATAGGGCGCTACGGCGTCGGGGTGGACTCGGTCGACGTGGACGCTGCGACGGCGCGCGGGATCGCGGTGTGCAACGTGCCGGACTACGGCACCGAGTCCGTCTCCGACCATGCGATCGCGTTAGCACTCGCAGCGGCTCGAGGCATCCCCCGCCTGGACCGCGGTCTGCGGGCCGGCTCGTTCGACCTGGCCGCTGTCCGCCCGCTCTACCAGACGCGCGGACGCGTCTTCGGGGTGATCGGCATGGGTCGGATCGGCACCGCCACCGCCCGCAAGGCAGCTGGCCTGGGCTACGCGGTGATCGGGTACGACATCGCCGCCCAGCCGGAGAGGACGCAGTATCACGGGTTCGCGTCGGTCCGGCTGGCCGAGCTCCTCGAGCGCTCGCAGGTGATCTCGTTGCACACGCCGCTGACCGACACCACCCGCGCCATGATCGGTGCCAAGCAGTTTGCGCAGATGCGCGGCGACGCGATTCTCGTGAACACCAGTCGTGGGGGGGTCGTCGACTGCGACGCGCTGGTTGAGGCGTTGCGCACCGGCGCCCTGCGCGGGGCCGCGATCGACGTGCACGAGTCAGAGCCGCTGCCGGCCGATCATCCGCTGACCACCTTCGACTCGGTAGTGCTGACCCCGCACCTGGCCTGGTACACGGAGGAGTCCTACGACGAGCTCAAACGGCGCACCGTGGCAAATGTCATCGAGGTCTGCGCCGGCCGCCCCCCGCGCAACATCGTCAACCCGCAGGTTCTCGGAGCCCCCGGACGCAATAGCCCCTGCGCCAGCGCAGCAGACCTAGAGCGGAGCAGGAGATGACCACCATGAAGGCAGCCGTCTGGACGGCCAACAACCAGGTCGACGTTCGCGAGCTTGCGATGCCCGAGGTGCCGGGCGGCTGGGCGCTGGTCAAGGTTGCCTACAACGGGATCTGCGGAACGGACCTAGCGATCCTGCACGGCAAGCACCCGCGAGCCAGGACGCCACTGGTCATGGGTCACGAGATCTCCGGCTGGGTTCAGCGTGCCGGCGCTACCGGGCCCAGCGCAGGAACCCTCGTCGTGGTCGAGCCACTGATCAGCTGCGGGCAGTGCCGGCCCTGCAAGAACGGGCTCGCGCATGTCTGCCGGCACCTGGGCCTGTATGGAATCGACGCTCCGGGCGCAATGGCTCAGTACGTAGCGCTGCCGCCGCAGGTCCTGCATGCAGTGCCGGACGGGGTAGACCCGCGCACGGCTACGCTGGCGGAGCCGCTGGCCGTCGCCGTGCATGCGGTCGAGCGCTCCGGGATGCATCCAGGGGACACCGTCGCCGTGTATGGGGCGGGCCCCATCGGGATCCTGGTCGCTCTGGTTGCCCGCCACGAGGGCGCCGCCGCCGTGGTCATCACCGAACCGAGTCCCTGGCGCCGGCAGGTCGCCGCGGACCTGGGCTTTACCGTCGTCGCGGCGGGATCCACGATGGCCGCCACACTTTCCGCCCTCACCGACGGCGAGGGTGCCGACACCACCTTCGATTGCTCGGCCCACCCCAGTGTCGCCGCCGACGTGGCAGCCACCACCCGGGTCCGTGGCCGCATCGTCGTGGTCGGCGTGTACAAGGCGCCCACCGCGATAGACCTGCAAGCCGTGTGTTTCATGGAGCAGACCCTGATCGGAGTGCGCGTCTATACCTCATCAAACGTCACCCGCGCCATCGAGCTGATCGCCTCCGGCGCCCTGCGCCTGGACCAGTTCCCGACCAAGGCCTTCGACCTGCGCGACGTCGCCGCCGCGTTCGAGGCGGCGGCCTCCGGCCAAGAATGCCTGAAGGTCCTGCTCACCCCCACCAGCGAACTGGCCGACGCATGAACACCCCCTTCGACCTCAGCGGCAAGACGGCCGTTGTGACCGGCGGCGGACGCGGCCTCGGGCTCGGCATCTCGAAGGCCCTGCTGGAAGCCGGCGCTGACGTCATCGTGTTTGGCCGCAGCCCTGTTCCGTCCGAGCTCACCGCCCGCGGCGATGCGCTCGGACGCCAGGTGCACTCTGTGCAGCTCGACCTAGCCGACTCCGAAGCGATCGCCGTTGCAGCCCAGCAGGTGCTGTCCACCCGCCGGGTCGACATCCTGGTGAACAACGCCGGCACCCAGGACCGCTACCCGGCGCTCGACTTCCCGCTGCAGGCGTGGGACCGGGTCCTGGACATCAACCTGCGCGCGGTCTTCCAGCTGTGCCAGCTCTTCGGCGCTGCGATGGTGGGACGCGGCGAAGGCAAGATCGTCAACCTCGCCTCCCTGCTCAGCTTCCAAGGCGGTATGACGGTGCCCGCCTACGCCGCGAGCAAGGGAGCGGTCGCGCAGCTCACCAAGGCGTTGTGCAACGAGTGGGCGGGCCAGGGTGTGAACGTCAACGCGGTAGCGCCGGGCTATATGGCCACCGACATGAACACCGCGCTTCTGGCCGACCCGGTGCGAATGGAACAGCTCTCGATGCGGATCCCGGCCGGACGCTGGGGACAGGGGCAGGACGTTGGCAACGTCGTGGTGTTCCTCGCCTCCCCCGCCGCCGCCTACGTGCACGGCCAGGTGCTCGCCGTCGACGGCGGCTGGCTAGCCAGGTGAACATCCCCTCGGCCCTGATCATGTCCCTTCAGCCCTCCACCTCAAGAACGGATTCCCCATGAATGTTCTGCCAGACCTCAGCCCCGCTGATGTCCTGCCAGCCCTGCGCGCCGCACGTCTGGTTCCGGTGGTGGTGCTGGATGACGCCGCCGACGCCGACGCCCTTGCCGGTGCGCTGGTCGCGGGCGGCCTGCCCGTCGCGGAGGTGACATTCCGCACCGCGGCAGCACAGGACTCGATCCGCGCGATGGCCGCGCGTGGCGACATCCTGGTCGGTGCCGGTACCGTGCTCACCCCCGAACAGGTCGACCAGGCGGTGGCCGCCGGCGCCAGGTTCGTCGTCTCACCAGGCCTGTCCCGCGCCGTCGTCGAGCGCTGCGGCGAACATGGCGTGCTCGCCCTACCCGGGGCGGTCACCGCGACCGAGGTCCAGGCCGCGCTCGAGCTCGGCCTGGGCACCGTCAAGTTCTTCCCCGCCGGGACCTCCGGTGGCCCTGCCGCGATCAAGGCACTCGCGGCCCCGTTCGGCGGCGTCCAGTTCGTGCCCACCGGCGGAGTCGGCCCCGGGAACCTGGCCGACTACCTGGCCGTTCCAGCGGTTGCTGCCGTGGGTGGCTCGTGGATGGTTCCGCGCGACCGGGTCAAGGCCGGCGACTTCGCCGGAATCAGGGCGCTGTGCGCCGAAGCAGTCGCTCTTGTCGTGGCTCTGACCAAGAGCTGAGCCGTGCCCGCGATCACCCACGCACTGACCACAAGGAGCATGACGATGGCTGACCTGAACATCCGACCCGCATCGCAGTGCCGCTTCGACGCGGTTTCCCTGGGTGAGGTGATGCTGCGCCTGGACCCCGGTGAGGGGCGCATCCGCACCGCCAGGTCCTTCCGGGCCTGGGAGGGCGGCGGTGAGTACAACGTCGCCCGAGGCCTGCGCCGGGCGTTCGGCCTGCGCGGCGCAGTCGTCACGGCGCTGGCGGAAAACGAGATCGGCCATCTGGTCGAGGACTTCATTCTCACCGGCGGCCTGGACACCTCCTTTATCCGGTGGGTGGCCTATGACGGCATCGGACGATCGGTGCGCAACGGGGTGAACTTCACCGAGCGCGGCTTCGGCCTGCGCGGGGCGGTCGGTGTCTCCGACCGGGGCCACACCGCCGCCTCCCAGCTCAAGCCGGGAGACGTGGACTGGGACCACCTTTTCGGCGACCTCGGAGTGCGCTGGTTCCATACCGGCGGCATCTTCGCTGCCCTGTCCGAGTCCGCCGCCGCCACCGTCATCGAGGCGGTCACCGCGGCCAAGCGGTACGGAACCATCGTGTCCTACGACCTGAACTACCGCCCGAGCCTGTGGAAGGCGATCGGTGGCCAGACCAAGGCCCAGGAGGTCAATCGCGAGATCGCCGAGCACATCGACGTGATGATCGGCAACGAGGAGGACTTCACGGCGAGTCTTGGCTTCGAGGTCGAGGGTGTGGACGAGAATCTCTCAGTCCTTCAGGTGGACAAGTTCGCCGCGATGATCGGCAAGGCCGCCGCCGCCTACCCCAACTTCAAGGTCATCGCCACCACAATGCGCACCGTGCATACCGCCAGCGTCAATGACTGGGGCGCCATCGCCTGGTCCCCGTCCACCGGTGTCGTTCAGGCAACTCATCGCCCGGGCCTGGAGATCCTCGACCGCGTCGGCGGCGGCGACTCGTTCGCCTCCGGACTGATCTTCGGTCTGTTGGAGGGCGAGCCACTGCAGACCGCCGTCCAGTACGGCGCCGCACACGGAGCCCTGGCAATGACCACCCCCGGAGATACGACCATGGCGACCAAGGCCGAGGTGCTCAAGCTCGCCGGCGGCGGCGGCGCGCGGGTCGACCGCTAGGCGAGCCACCCGCAGCGGGCACCCCTATGAGCCCGTAGGCACGCTGT
>JGI24140J50213_10000379_pt1 | contig 20940 bp, 20 predicted proteins | sample BarGraIncu00222A_FD_50213 | JGI IMG/M metagenome (IMG submission 50213)
CGCGTCGCCTTCACGAGCTGCATCAGCGCGTTGAACACGTGGTCGGCCGTGTTCGGATCAAGATTTCCGGTCGGCTCGTCGGCCAGCAGCACCCGCGGCGCGTTGGCGACCGCGCGCGCGATCGCCACCCGCTGCTGCTCGCCGCCGGACAGCTCCGCCGGCCGGTGTTTGACGCGATCGCCGAGCCCGAGATAGGCCAGGATTTCGGTGGCGCGCTTGATGGTTTCGGAGCGCTTGAGGCCGCGGATCATCTGCGGCAGCATCACATTCTCCAGCGCGGAGAATTCCGGCAGCAGCCGGTGCGATTGATAGACAAAGCCGATATCGGTGCGGCGGATCTGGGTGCGCTCGACATCGGATAGGGCCGAGGTCGCCGTCCCCCCGACATAGACTTCGCCGTCATCGGGGCTTTCGAGCAGGCCGGCGATATGCAGCAGCGTCGATTTGCCGGCGCCCGAGGGTGCCACCAGCGCGACCGACTGTCCCGCCCACAGCGCCAGCCTGGCGCCGTCGAGAATGGTCAGCGTCGNTTCCCCCTGGGTGTACTGGCGCTTTATCTCGTGGAGATAGACGACCGGTACATCTTCCGCCCCCTGCTCCATCTGTGCCTCACTCGTACCGGAGCGCTTCGACGGGGTCGAGGCGCGCGGCACGCCACGACGGATACAGCGTGGCGAGGAAGGACAGCGTCAGCGCCATGATCACAACCGCGCTGGTTTCGCCGAAATCGATCTCGGCCGGCAGCTTNGANAGGAAATANAGCTCCGGCGANAACAGTTCGGTGCTGGTGAGCCAGGACAGGAATTGCCGGATCGATTCGATATTCAGGCAGATCAGCAGGCCGACGATAAATCCGGTCAGCGTGCCGACCACGCCGATCGCGGCCCCNGTGATCAGGAATATCCGCATGATCGCGCCCTGCGAGGCGCCCATGGTGCGCAGGATCGCGATATCGCTGCCCTTGTCCTTNACCAGCATGATCAGGCCGGAGACGATATTCAGCGCCGCGACCAGCACGATCATGGTCAGGATCAGGAACATCACGTTGCGCTCGACCTGAAGCGCATTGAAGAAGGTCGAATTGCGCTGCCGCCAGTCGACTAGAAACACCGGACGCCCGGCGGCTTCGGTGACGCTTTTGCGGAAGGCATCGATTTTGTCGGGATCGGTGGTGAATACCTCGATCGCGGACACGTCATTGTTGCGGTTGAAATAGGCCTGCGCCTCCGGCAGCGGCATGAACACGAAGGTCGAGTCATATTCGGACATGCCGATCTCGAACACCGCGGAAATCTTGTAGGGCTTGATGCGTGGCGTGGTGCCCATCGGGGTGACTGCCCCCTTCGGCGAGATCAGGGTGACGCTGTCTCCGGCGTGCAGCGACAATTGATCAGCCAGCCTGCGGCCGATGGCGACGCCCTGCCCGTCATCGAAACCCTCCAGCGTGCCTTGTTTGATGTTCTTGGCAATCGAGGTCAGATTGTCGAGATCGTCAGCGCGAATGCCGCGGACGAGGACNCCGGAGGCGTTGAATGGCGAGGAGGCCAAGGCCTGGCCATCNACCACCGGGGCTGCGAGGCGGATNCCCCCGACCTGGCTGATGCGCTCGGCGACGTCCTTCCAGTCGGTCAGCGGNGATTCCAGCGGCTGCACCAACAGATGCCCGTTGAGGCCGAGAATCTTGTCCAGCAATTCCTTGCGGAAGCCGTTCATGACGGCCATCACGATGATCAGCGTGGCCACGCCGAGCATGATGCCGAGGAAGGAGAAGCCGGCAATGACGGAAATGAAGCCTTCCTTGCGACGNGCGCGCAAATAGCGTCCCGACAGCAGCCACTCGAATGGCGCGAAAGGTGGGGTTCGAACTGGCTCGCTCATGGCTTCATCCATAGTTCGATTCTCACACGATTCGGGCTAATTGTNGCCGTGAACGCCGATGAACCGGCGCCGGCAGTGGATAATTCGTCANGAGGTCAGCCAGATTACGANGTCAGCCTTGCCACGACATCCGCCGGGCTNAGATTTTCGCGCGACCCGTCGCTGCGCCGCTTGATCTCCAGCTTGCCTTCGGCAAGGCCCTTCGGGCCGACCAGAATCTGCCAGGGAATACCGATCAGGTCGGCGGCGGCGAACTTGGCGCCGGCGCGCTGGTCGGTGTCGTCGTACAGGACTTCGACACCCCTGGCGGTGAGCTCGCGATAGAGCTGTTCGCACGCAGCGTCGGTGTCGGCCGCGCCCTGCTTCAGATTCAGGATCGCCGCCCGGAACGGCGCCACCGCTTCCGGCCATTTGATGCCGGCGTCGTCATGGCAGGCCTCGATGATCGCGCCTAGCAGGCGCGACACTCCGACGCCATAGGAGCCGCCATGGATCGCGACCTCCGCGCCATCGGCGCCTGCGACCAGTGCCTTCATCGAATCGGAATATTTGGTGCCGAAGTAGAAGATCTGGCCGACTTCGATGCCCCTGGTGTGCACTTTCTTGTCCGCCGGCACTTCGCGGTCGAAACGATCGGCGTCATGAACGTCCTCGGTCGCTGCATAGACCGAGGTCCATTGCTGGATGATCGGTGAGAGATCGCCGTCATAGTCGACCTCCTCGCCGGGCACCGGCAGATCGAGCACGTCGCGGTCGCAATAGACCGCGGATTCGCCGGTCTCCGCCAGCACGATGAACTCGTGGCTGAGATCGCCGCCGATCGGGCCGGTTTCCGCGCGCATCGGGATCGCCTTCAAACCCATCCGCGCGAAGGTCCGCAGATAGGCGACGAACATCCTGTTGTAGGAGCGCCGCGCGGCGGCCTCGTCGATGTCGAACGAATAGGCATCCTTCATCAGGAATTCGCGCCCGCGCATGACGCCGAAGCGAGGGCGCTGCTCGTCGCGGAATTTCCACTGGATATGGTAGAGGTTGAGCGGCAGGCTTTTGTAGGATTTCACGTAAGCGCGGAAGATCTCGGTGATCATTTCCTCGTTGGTCGGGCCGTACAGCAGCTCGCGCTTGTGCCGGTCGATGATGCGCAGCATTTCCGGGCCGTAAGCATCGTAGCGGCCGCTTTCGCGCCACAGGTCCGCCAATTGCAGTGTCGGCATCAANAGTTCGATGGCGCCGGCGCGGTTTTGCTCCTCGCGCACGATCTGCTCGATCTTNTTCAGCACCCGCAGACCCAGCGGCAGCCAGGCATAGATGCCGGCCGCTTCCTGCCGGATCATGCCCGCGCGCAGCATCAGGCGATGCGACACGATCTCGGCCTCCTTTGGATTCTCTTTCAGGATAGGCAGAAGGAACCGCGACAATCGCATGGGCAAACCTAATGGAATCGGTGAAACACGGGAGGGGTGCAGTGAAAGCGGATCGGCTGCAAAAACACAAGGGCGGGAGCCGAGAAAGCCGTTTGGGCTGCGGATTTCCGGTCGTTTTGCCGGCAATATTGACCGCGCGATTAAGGCACGAGCGCGTCACGATCAGCCGCGCCCAGGCACCCTCGTATCTTCAAACCGGCTTGGCGGGCGACCTATCTCATGTCCATTTGGCCACCGGAGTGGTGCTCGCCCGCGGGTCCCTGTGAGCCCACACCCTGAACCTCGAACCAAAGCTTCACCTTGCCGGCCCTTTCGAATTCAAGCGTGACCGGCATCTTGTCGCCCTGCTTCAGCGGGCGCTTCAGGTCGAACATCATCAGGTGATACCCGCCGGGCGCAAGCTTGACGGTCTTGCCGGGCTCGATGACGAGACCCTTGTCGAGCGCACGCATCGTCATCACGCCATTGCTGGTGGTCATTTCATGAACCTCGATCCGGTCGGTGACATCCCCCGAGCCGCCGATCAGCCGGTCCGCCGTGGAGCCCTTGTTCTCGATCGTCAGATATCCGCCGGCAACTTTCGCGCCGCCCGGCGTGGCGCGGCTCCAGGCCTGCGTGATCGTAAGGTCGCCCGCCTTNACCTCCTGAGCNCGCGCGGGGGCGGCAAGCAGCCCCGCGACGAGNGCGGCGCAAGCGAAGATACGGGCGGTCGTCAACTTTTCGAGTCGCATTCTGCGGTCCCTACTCTTTCAGGTTCCCAANGTGTGGATTGCGGGATGCAGCGTACCCAGCATCCCCACGATTGCAAAAATCATCAATGCAAGAGCGATCTCGATCATGCTGTTGCGCGTCAACTGACGGAGCGCCTGCAGTTGCGCCGTGCTCGTGAACGGTAACGCGAGCCGTGGCGTCAACCAGAACCGGTTAACAGCGGCAAACGCCAGCATGGCCGCAAACAAGGTAATCTTGAGGATCAGGAGACCCCCATATTGCGTGGCGATCAGCCCATTGATGGAGCCAACCAGAATCCATGCATTGACAATACCGCTGCCGAGCACGGTGGCTACACTTGCGATGCCCAACATCGAGAAGCGTTGTGTCACATCGCGCGCCAGCCGCGCCGACGCCTCGCGAGGGTGGCGTCCGGCGGCCGCGAGCAGCAAAGCAAACGGGACAAGACTTCCCGTCCAGGCCGCTGCGGCAATGAGGTGCAGCGTGTCGGCTGTCAGATGCAAAAGTCCCATTTCGCCTGGTGTTGAACCGGCATGTCCGGTCCAGGCGATGGCCGCAACAAGCCCGAGAGCCGACGCCAGCGCGAGCCAACGCGCCAGCGGAAGCCGGTCATAGGCCAAACAAGCCGCCAGAACGATGGCCAGCACGGAGCGAATTTCAAAGACCAGTCCGAATTGCGTCTCGTTCACCACGGTCGACAACACATTGGCCGTGATGGCTTCGCTGAAGGCAAGACCGCTCATCGCTGCCGCTTCCAGCAGTACCCAGATCGCTCCGGATGCCGCGGTGATGGCGAGACCGACCCATGCGACACGGCGGATTTGCGCCCGCATGACCGTGGCCACGGCTTCGGCCGAATGCAAAGCGGGGTTCGCCACCACGGCCTGGAACATCAGGGTTCCGGTTGTCAGGGCCGTGGCAGCGAAATGTATCGCGCGAATTACGATCAAGGAATCGTTCACAGCGTCCCCGGCCATGCTATCCGATCACCACGATTACTGACCGACCTGAAAAGTGAAGCTGCCCTCGCTCGTATGGGTATCGACCGACAGAACGTGCCAGCGGACCCGGTAGGTTCCCGCTGACAATGGCTTCAGCCTGATACGCATGACGCTGGCGCTGACGGATGGCTTGCCCAGATCGACTCGCGTGCCGTTGGCATCGCTCACTTCGACGGAGCTGAACGCCGGCTCCAGCTTCTGAGTAAAGGAAAGCGAAAGCTCGCGGGGAGCGGTTGGCACGGTGCTTCCGACACGTGGCTCCGCATGGTCGAGAAAGGCGTGGGCCTCGGCGGCCGTGCCCACCATGACGGTAAGCAGAGCCGACATCGCGACAATTAGTATTCGCATGGTGCAGCCTCTCAGAAGGTCATTTTGCGGGGAGCCGCCGAGGTACCGCCGAATAGCGGTTGGCCTACGGTCGTCGGGTACATATCGTCAAGATACAGATGCAACTGTCCCAGAGCCCCGACCCCGCTGCCGCTTTCGCGGTTGATGGGTATCACGGCCTCAAGGCCGACCTGGAAATACCCTCCGACCCAGATCACACCGGGGTTGATCGTTCCCGTCGTGGTGTAGGGATTACCAAAATTGTTCGCAACCGGCGTTGAGAAACTTGCTTCGACGATCGGGATCAGATGATTGAAAAAATCCGGAAGCTGAAGATCTACGACTTCCGATTTCAGATACGGCAGGCTGTATTGCAGCGACGCGCCGTAGACCGCTTGTTGCGGAATGAAGGCATTCTGGGTGAAATCGAACGAACTCGTCGGAATTTCATAGCCGACCTGTCCAGTCACTGCGAACGGCCGCCCCCATGACAGCGTGTCCGGCAGTTCGCCGAACCCTTTTCCGAAATAGAGCGTCGGGGTCAACAGACTATATGACGTGCCTAACCCGGAATTGATTGCGCCGGTGTTACCCCACTCGACGATAAGTCCGGCCCTCAATGCGAACTCATGCGACCTGTCTTTAAGCAACTGGTACTGGAACGTTGTCTCCAGATTCTGAAATCCAGCCGTGAGCGAGCCGTCCGGCTGGCGAATCTGCGTCCAGGTTTCACCGATTGAGACGCCGAAATTTTCGGTGATCCGCTTTGAAAGTTCGCCTGAGATATCCCATTCGACCGCCGGCGGCATGTCCGCCGTCCTCGACCACGATACGGTAGGCAGCGACATCTCATCGGCGACGCACGGATCGTCGGTCGCCAATGTTGCAGGAAAAAACCGAGCGCCGACAAAACAGTGAGCGAACGCATCGGAAGTGGACGCTAACGCGATAAGACTCGCGAGCGTAAACGAAAGCGGCATGTATCGAGACATCAGAATTCTCCGGGCATCAAAGATGAAAGCTTAAGGGAGCAGCCCTGAGGGCCGCCTTGCGTCACGCTTTGGGCGGAGAACCTGTGGCGAGCCCTGCCAGGCCGGCACACGAAATACGGATCGACATGAATTCCCCGCACAGTTGAATTGTGAACGCATCAGAAGGGCCCACGGGGCCGCGCAGCTCACGTCAACGGGGGAGGCGCGCGCGCCTGGGTGTTAGAGCCGACACGGAATACCGGTATCGCCTCGGTGGCTTCGAGCCACGATATCTGCTGGTACTGGCGTTGCAGACTTACAAAAATCAGCGGTGGCGGATCGACGGCAACTGCGCCGCCATGGCTGCCTACGCAATAGGCACAGCAATCTCCGTGGTGATGCTGGGTCCCGGCAGGATTCGTCTGGGCGTCCGAAGCGGACGTCATCCCGGAACAGATGGATGCCAAATAGAGCGGATCGGTTGCGGCATAGGCGACAACGCGAAAGGCCGCGATCGGCGCCATCAATTGCACCAAAACCGCCAACATCACGATTGGAATGAATGCTTCCAGCCGCCGTCGCATCGCTGCTCCCATCCAGGAGACTTCGTAACACCTGCGGGCGAATATGTATCGGGATATTTGTGGTGTACCAGCGGGCTTCGCTGCGACCCTACCGATTTACCCGACGTCCGATTTCTCCGCATCAAATGCAACCCGTGGTGGCGAAAACCAAATCATTTCGCAGGTTGCTCGAATTTTGAACAATCGTTGCTGAAAATGATGACAAGACTAAAAAGATAGTCTACGAGTGATGGCTCAGACTGGTCGCAAGGCTCAAGTCTGGTGGTCCAAGTCTCGGGAGGAGCCCTGGCGCGCACAAGCAGCGTCGCCCCGTCAATCAAAATCAAATCCAAATTTTCGGGGAAATAGGGTCGACACAATTGTTAGAGCAAGGCTGGTGCCTTGCTCTTTTTTTTCGACGAACTTGTTTTTCGAAGAGCTTGTTTTTCGCGACGCTTGGCAGGAAGTATCCGGATCCGATTATCGCAGCCGACATGACGACACGGACCCACTTGATCCAACGCAGTTTCGAGTTGACTGCCGAGCGCTGCGAGGATTTGACGCCGCTGGTCTATCGCCGCCTGTTCCGCGAACACCCTGAAGCGGAACCAATGTTCCGGCGCGAGGCAAACGACCTCGTCAAGGGTTCAATGCTCGCGCTTACCATCGACGCCATCATGGACTTTGCCGGCGACCGCACCGGCAATTTTCGCATGATCCAGTGCGAAGTGCGGTCGCACGACGCCTATGGCACACCGCGCGAACTGTTCGGCAAATTTTTCGGCGTGATCGCAGAAACCATGCGCGAGATTCTGGGGGCCGACTGGTCGCCCGAAATCGGCGAAGCGTGGCAGCAATTGCTGACGGAGATCGATCAGTTCTTGTCCGTTCCTGGCTCAAGCCAGGCATAGATTGAAGCGGCCCGAATTGATCATTCCCGCTCGAGGAAACTCGATCCGATGTCGGCCTTCTTCTTGATCGGGTCGTAGTCGCAATAAACGCCGTCGGCGACCAGCGTATAGCTCGAAATGATCGTGTATTTGTCGAGCTTGACCGAATTCAAGCCGAGAACCGCCGTGTTGATTCCGGTATTCCATTTGAACGGGGTTGAACTCTGCACCCGTTCGCAGGCCGCAACGGCTTCTGCAAATACATAGCCTTCGACGAATGCCTTCATTGTCCGCAGTTGGGTTGCCGTTTTCCAATTCATGTAGAAGGCGCCGGCGAGGCCGGCAATCACCAGGATCAAGAGCCCGACGATGATTCTCTGAAATGTCATTTCGTCTTACCCCCGTCCATAAAATTCTGAGGCTAGATCGGCATCCCCAACAGTCTCGACAGCCGCTCGACGTTCAGATAGCCCGCATCATAGGCCAGCATCGAAGCTGCAAAAAGCACCGCCGATATCAAGGTGGTCCAGATCAGCTTGCGACCCATCTGCGGCGCGACCGGCGCGCCGGGATCGGTGCCCGGAATCACCTGACCCGCGCCCTCGCCGTCTTCATGCTGGCTGCGCACGCCGAATGGCAATGTCAGGAACAGCACGATCCACCAGAACACGAAGTAGATCGCGAAGGCGGTTGAGATCTTGTAGAGCATCGCGGTTCATTCCTGCTCGATTTCAACGAGCGCGCCAGAAAAATCCTTCGGGTGCAGAAACAGCACCGGCTTGCCGTGCGCGCCGATCTTCGGCACGCCGTCTCCGAGTACCCGCGCTCCCTCCTTTATCAAGGTGTCGCGCGCCGCGATGATGTCGGGCACATCATAGCAAATGTGATGGATGCCGCCGTCGGCATTGCGGTCAAGAAATTTGGCGATCGGCGAGGTTTCGCCGAGCGGCTGGATAAACTCGATCTTGGTGTTGGGCAACGTCGCAAACACGGTAATGACGCCGTGTTCAGGCAGCGGCACCGCCGCGGAAATATCGGCACCGAACGCGGTGCCATAGATCCTGGCGGCCTTCTCGGCATCCTTGACCGCAATTGCTACATGATTGAGCCGGCCCAGCATGGCACTCCCCGTTTCCCTTAAATTTCACACCGCCAGAACGTGAACGTAGCACAGCGGCTTCTTGCCCCACTGCTCGTTGATCGTGGCGCGCACCGCCCGGCGCACCGATTCCGCCGTCGCGTCGGGATCGCGCCGCCGCGCGCGCGGCAGGCCCTCCACGGTCGACACCACGACATCGAACACGATCTCGTCGATGATCTCTCCGGCCGTATTCTTCTCGGGTATGCCGATCAGATCAACCTCCGGATCGTCGGCCAGTTCGCCTTTTTCGGTCATGGCGATCGCCACAAAGGCGCAGCCGGCAAAGGCCAATCGGCGCCGTTCGGTGACCGCGCGCGATTTCGAGTCCTCAAGAATCGAGCCGTCCTTGTAGAGCCGCCCGGACGGCAATTCCTCGATGACCGAGGGATCGCCGGGCCCAAGCCTGACCAGATCGCCGTTGCGGCAGATCAGCACCTTCGGAACGCCCGCGGCCCGCGCCAATTTGGCGTGCTCGAACAGGTGCAGCGCTTCGCCGTGAACCGGGATCAATAGTTGCGGCCGCACCCAGCCGATCATGTCGCGGAGTTCGTCGCGGCGCGGATGGCCAGACACGTGCACGAGGTGGGTGCGGTCGGTGATGACCTCGACGCCCTGCGTGATCAGGCCGTTGATGATGGCGCCTACCGCCTTCTCATTGCCGGGGATGGTGCGCGAGGAAAAAATCACGCTGTCGCCCTTGTTCAACGTCACCTGCGGATGATCGTCATTGGCGATGCGTGACAGCGCCGCGCGCGGCTCACCCTGGCTTCCGGTGCACAGCGCCAGCACCTTGTCCGGGGGAAAATGCCCGTAGAGATCGGCGCCGCGGAAACTCTGCACGCCGTCGAGATGGCCGGTTTCGCGCGCCACCTGCACCACGCGCTCCATGGCGCGGCCGACCACCACGACCTCGCGGCCGGCGGCGCGCGCGGCGTCCGCGACGGCGCGCAAGCGGGCAACATTGGAAGCAAACGTGGTCACGGCGACCCGGCCTTTCGCCGTCCGCACCAGTTCGGCGATGGTCTTTGCGACCTCGGCTTCCGATGGCGAGCGCCCTTCCCGCACCGCGTTGGTGGAATCGCCGATCAAGGCCAGTACACCCGCATCGCCAAGCTCGCGCAACCGCCGCTCGTCGGTCGGCACGCCGATGATGGGCGTCGGATCGATCTTCCAGTCGCCGGTGTGCAACACGGTGCCGGCTGAGGTATGGATCGCCAGCGCGTGGGACTCCGGAATCGAATGCGCGACCGGAATGAATTCGACGTTGAAGGGGCCAAGATCGATGCGTCCGCCGGACGGCACCACCGTAACCGGAATTTTCGGCGGGTTGCGCTCGGAAGCGCATTTGGCCTCGAACAAGGCGGCGCTGAATTTGGTCGCATAAATCGGGCATTTCAGCTTCGGCCAGAGGTCGATAATGGCGCCGAAATGGTCTTCATGGGCATGGGTCAGCACGAGGCCGACGAGGTTCTTCCGCTCCTTTTCGAGGAAGCGGATATCGGGCATGATGAGATCGATGCCGGGCAGATGCTCCTCGTCGCCAAAGGACACGCCGAGATCGACCGCCAGCCAGGAGCGCTGATGGCGGTTGCCGAGGCCATAGATCGACAGGTTCATGCCGATCTCGCCGACGCCACCGAGCGGCGCAAAGGTCAGTTCATCCGGTCGCGCCATCAGACCGCTCCTGCTGACGCTGCCGCACCGAAATAAACGTCTCCGGCCGATATCGGGACACGCCCGCCGTCGGTTGTCCTGATCACCATGCAGCCTGATTCATCGAGGGTATCGAACGTTCCTTCCACGGTGGAACCGCCGTTCTGGACCGTGACCTTTTGCCCAAGCCCGGCCGCGCGCTCCAGCCAGAGTCGCCGGATCTCGCCAAAGCCGCGGCCGTCATCCCATACACCGCGCAATTCTGCCCATGCATCCGACAGGGTCGCGAACAACTCCTCCGCGCTGATGTTGACGCCCAGCGCCGCCAGCGAGGTTGCCGGGGTTGGCGTGCCCTCGGGTGCGGCAACGACGTTGGTGCCGATGCCGACCACCACGGCCAGGCGATCATTGGCCACGGCCTCTGCCTCCAGCAGGATGCCGGCCAGCTTCTGCCCGCCTGCCAGGACGTCATTGGGCCATTTCAGCGAAAACTTCATATGGTCCGATCCCGCCGACCTCAGCGACGCTTCGACGCTTACTTTTTGCAACGCGACCTCCAGCGCAAGCCCGGCGGCAAATCCCAGCGTCGCGGCGACCGCCGGCGACACCTCGATGACCTCCAGAACGCTGCTGGCGAGGTTACCACGCGGCGCAATCCAAGGGCGATGCCGCCGCCCGCGTCCCGCAGTCTGCAGCGATGTGACGAACCAGACCGGTCCGCGTTCGCCGTCGCGCGCGCGCGACAGGGCTTCCGCATTGGTCGAACCGATGCTGTCAAAGGCAGCGAGCCGGTAACCCGCCGATATGGCTCGAGGACCGAGCGAAAATGCCATCTAGAACAATGACTTCGCGGCGACCGTGGCTACACTCACCAGCGGTCCCGGATAGACGAAGAAAAAGATGTTGAAGAGACCCGCGACCGCCAGCACCGTGCGCAGTTCCATGCGCATCGGATCGAGTTTCTCCAGCGGCTCGTCGAAATACATCACCTTGATGACGGTGAGATAGTAAAACGCGCCGACCACGCTGGCGAGTACGCCGACCACGGCGAGCGTGAACAGCCCCGCCTTGATGGCTGCGACGAAGACGTACCATTTTGCGAAAAAGCCGGCGAGCGGCGGAATACCCGCCAGCGAAAACAGCAACATTGCAAAGAAGAATGCCAGCAACGGATTGGTGCGCGACAAGCCCGCAAAGTCGCTGATGTTCTCGACGTGCTGGCCATTGCGCTTCATGGTCAGGATGACCGCAAAGCTGCCCAGCGTCATTGCCACATAGATCGAGATATAGACCAGCACGCCCTGCGCGCCCTCTGCCGTGGCAGCGGCGAGCCCGACAAGGGCAAAGCCCATATGGCCGATCGAGGAATAGGCCATCAGCCGCTTGATGTTCTTCTGGCCGATGGCGGCGAACGATCCCAGCACCATCGAGGCGATCGCCACGAACACCACGATCTGCTGCCATTGCGAGACGATGCCCGGGAATGCGGTGAGCGCGACGCGGGTGAACACCGCGAGCGCCGCGACCTTCGGCGCGGAAGCAAAGAACGCGGTTACCGGCGTCGGTGCGCCCTCATACACGTCCGGGGTCCACATATGGAACGGTACCGCCGAAACCTTGAAGCAAAGCCCGGCCAACAGAAACACCAGGCCGAACACGATGCCGATGCTGCCGGTCTTCGCGGCGACCGCGATCCCGGCAAAGCTGACGGTGCCGGTGAAGCCGTAGACCAGCGAGGCGCCGTACAGCAGCATGCCCGACGACAGCGCGCCCAGCACGAAATACTTCAACCCGGCTTCGGTGGACTTCGCGTTGTCGCGATTGCTCGCCGCGACAACGTAGAGCGCGAGCGACATCAGCTCAAGCCCGAGATAGAGCATGATCAGGTCGCCGGCCGAGATCAGCACCATCATGCCGAGGGTCGAGAGCAGCACCAGGATCGCGTATTCGAAGATGCGCCGGGACGGATCAGCCAGAAATTCGGATGAAAGGATCAGCGTCGCCGCCGAGCCGATCAGTGTCAGGATTTTCAGGAACCGGGCGAAGTCATCGACAATGAAGCTGCCGCCGAACGTCGTGAGTTTTCCGGCCGGCAGCCACAGTTCCAGCACACCGGTGAGCACCAGCAGACAAATCGCAAGGCCGGTGACGAGGCTGGTCGTCTGCGTCCCGCGATAGGCACCGATCATCAGCAGCACCATGGCGCCGACGGCCAGCACAAGCTCCGGCAGTACGGGCAGCAACTGATATCCTGCACTCTCAAAGCTCATGGCGCGTCGTCCTGACCTAGCCCTGGTTCCGAATAAATCAGAACCGAGGCTCTACCCCTTTTGATGCGTTTTCTTCATGCGAACCGGTTTTCAATTCGCTCGAACACGCTCTAGTCCACTCACGGTAGCAACGCGGCTGCCTTCACGGCAGTTACCGCGGTGCTGTAGTTGTTGACGAGCTGCTGCACCGACGCCGCCGACATGTCGAGCACCGGCTTCGGATAAAATCCGAACAGGATGGTAAGCGCTACCAGCGGCATCAGCGTCAGGCTCTCGCGGAAGGAGAGGTCCTTGATGCTGGCCAGCGAAGGTTTGACCAGCGCGCCGAACATCACCTTGCGATAAAGCCACAGCGCATAGCATGCCGACAGGATCACGCCGGTGGTGGCGAAGAAGGCGGTGGGAACCGAGACCTTGAAGGTGCCGATCAGCGTCATGAATTCACCGACGAAACCGGACGTGCCGGGCAAGCCGACATTGGCCATGGTGAACACCATGAACACCAGCGCATAAAGCGGCATGCGGTTGACCAGGCCGCCATAGGCGGCGATCTCGCGGGTATGCATGCGGTCGTAGACAATGCCGACGCAGAGGAACAGCGCGCCCGACACAATGCCGTGCGAGATCATCTGGAAAACGCCGCCCGCGACGCCTTGCGTGGTTCCGGCGAAAATACCCATGGTGACGAAGCCCATATGGGCCACCGACGAATAGGCGATCAGCTTCTTGATATCCTCCTGCATCAAGGCCACCAGCGAGGTGTAGATGATGGCGATGGTCGAGAGCGAAAAGATCAAGGGTGCGAAATCATGCGAGGCCAGCGGAAACATCGGCAACGAGAACCGCAGGAAGCCATAGCCGCCCATCTTCAGGAGGATCGCGGCCAGGATCACCGAACCCGCGGTCGGCGCCTCGACATGCGCGTCCGGCAGCCAGGTGTGCACCGGCCACATCGGCATCTTAACCGCGAACGAGGCGAAGAACGCCAGCCACGCCCAGGTTTGNAGCGATCGCGGCACAGCGGTGTGCATCAGCGTCGGAATGTCCGTGGTGCCGGCGTTCCAGTACAGCGCCATGATCGCCAGCAGCATCAATACCGAGCCGAGCAGCGTGTAGAGAAAGAACTTGAAGCTGGCATAGACCCGGCGCGGCCCGCCCCACACCCCGATGATCAGGAACATCGGGATCAGGCCGCCTTCAAAGAACAGATAGAACAGCACGAGGTCGAGCGCCGAGAAGGTGCCGACCATCAATGTTTCCAAGAGCAGGAACGCCATCATGTATTCGCGCACCCGCAACGTCACGGATTTCCAGCTGGCGACAATGCAGAACGGCATCAACGCGGTAGTCAGGATCACAAACGGCAGCGAAATGCCGTCGACACCCATGTGATAGGTAATGCCGCTGGCGAGCCACGACGCCTTTTCGACGAACTGGAAATCCGGCTGCGCCGGGTCGAAGCGCCAGACCAGGATCAGCGACACGCCGAAGGTGATCAGCGTGGTCCATAGCGCGATCCAGCGCGCATTGCCCTTGGCAGCCTCGTCGTCGCCGCGGACGATATAGATCAGGAACGCACCGACCACCGGCAGGAAGGTTACGACGGAGAGAATTGGCCAGGTTGTCATCACTGGCCTCCCATGCCGAACATGAACCAGGTGATCAATCCCGCGACGCCGATCAGCATCGCGAAGGCGTAGTGATAGAGATAGCCGGTCTGCAGCTTGACGACGTTGCGGGTGACATCAAGCACCCGCGCCGACACGCCGTCGGGACCGAAGCCGTCGATCACATAGCCGTCGCCGAACTTCCAGAGGAAGCGGCCAAGCCACTTGGTGGGGCGGACGAAGATCAGGTCGTACAGCTCGTCGAAATACCATTTGTTGAGCAGAAACTGGTAGAGCATCTGGTGCTGTCGGGCGAGCTCGATGGGCATATAGGGCCGGCGGATATAGAACACGTAGGATACGTAAGCGCCTATTGCCATCAACACCGTCGGCAAGATCTTTATCCACTCCGGGATAGTTTCCATGTCCTCGATAATGTGAGGATGCATCTTCAGCGACTCGCGGAAGAACTCGTCCACGCTGTTGCCGGCGAACAATTCCTTGAACGGGAAGCCGGCCAGGATCGATCCGGCCGCCAGAACGCCGATCGGAATTAGCATCCATATCGGGCTTTCATGTGCGGCCTCGTAGTGCTCCTGGTCATGCGGCTCGCCGAAGAAGGTCTTGAACACCAGCCGCCAGGAGTAGAACGAGGTCAGTCCCGCTGCGATCACCGTCATCAGGAAGCCATAAAACGCCAGCGGATTGTGCGAGACGAACGCGGATTCGATGATCGCATCCTTGGAAAAATAACCGGCGAAAAATGGAAATCCGGTCAGTGCCAGCGTGCCGATGCACATCACGAAGAACGTGAAGGGAATCTTGCGCCACAGCCCGCCCATGTTGCGGATGTCCTGCTCGTGATGCATTGCATAGATCACCGAGCCCGAACCCAGGAACAACAGCGCCTTGAAGAAGGCATGCGTGAACAGATGGAACATGCCGACGGAATAGGCTCCCGCCCCCATCGCCACGAACATGTAGCCGAGTTGCGAACAGGTCGAATACGCCACGATGCGCTTGATATCGTTCTGCACCAGACCGACGGTCGCCGCAAAGAACGCGGTGGTGGCGCCAAAGAACATCACCACAGCCTGCGCATTCGGCGCGAGCTCGAACAACGGCGATAGCCGAGCTACCATGAAGACACCCGCGGTGACCATGGTCGCCGCATGGATCAATGCCGAGACCGGCGTCGGGCCTTCCATAGCGTCCGGCAACCAGGTGTGCAGCAGGAACTGGGCCGACTTGCCCATCGCGCCCATGAACAGCAGCAGGCAGGTCAGTGTCAACGCGTCGGCGTGCCAGCCGAAGAAGTCGATGGTCTTGCCGGTCAGGCCCGGCGCGCCTGCGAAGATCGTTTCAAAATCGGTCGAACCGATCAGCATGAAGATCGCGAAAATGCCGAGTGCAAAGCCGAAATCGCCCACCCGATTGACCACGAAGGCCTTGATCGCGGCAGCGTTCGCCGACGGCTTCTGGTACCAGAAGCCAATCAGGAGATAGCTTGCGAGGCCGACGCCCTCCCAACCAAAGAACATCTGCACCAGATTGTCCGAGGTCACCAGCATCAGCATCGCGAAGGTGAACAGCGACAGATAAGCAAAGAACCGCGGCCGGTACGGATCTTCGTCCATGTAGCCGATCGAATAGAGATGCACGAGCGACGATACGGTATTGACCACGACCAGCATGACCGCGGTCAGCGTATCGACCCGCAGCGACCAGGTGACCTGCAGGTCGCCGGACGTGATCCATGGGAATAGCGCGATCCTGACGTCATGATGCATCAAACCGACATCAAAGAACGCAAACCAGGACAATGCCGCTCCAACCAGCAACAATCCGGTGGTGATCAGCTCAGCCGCGCGCGATCCCGCCGCAGGCGGGTCGACCGCATGATCGTCGTGGCCATGACCATCGGCTGCGTGATCGTCATGCGCATCTGAGGCATGGGCATTCGCCACGTGGGCATCGGCGCCGTGCGCGTCGTCGTGATGCTCGACCGTGTCGCCGCTCGGATTGCGCGCATGTGCACCGAATATCGAGATCAGACCCGCGAGTATTGCGCCGATCAGCGGCAGAAAGACGATTGCCTGGATCATTGACGCGTTAACCCTTCATCAGATTGACGTCTTCAACCGCGATCGAGCCGCGGTTGCGGTAGTACACCACCAGCACCGCCAGGCCGATCGCCGCTTCCGCGGCGGCCACTGTCAGCACCAGCAGCGCGAACACCTGGCCGACGATGTCGCCGAGGAAGGCCGAGAACGCCACCAGGTTGATATTGACCGCCAGCAAGATCAGCTCGATCGACATCAGGATGATGATGATGTTCTTGCGGTTGAGAAAGATGCCGAGGATCCCGACCGTGAACAGGATCGCGCCGACCGCCAGATAATGTCCGAGACCGATCGTCATTGCACCCACTCCGGCGCGTCCGCGTCCTGCAGGCCCTGCCCCGACGCCACCTTGCGCACGCTCATCGCCAGTTCCGGCGTGCGCGCGTTCTGTACGTTGATATCCTGCCGCTTGACGCTGGCCTTGTGGCGCAAGGTCAGCACGATGGCGCCGACCATCGCGACCAGCAGCACCATGCCAGCGGTCTGGAAGTAGTGAATGTACTTGGTATAGAGCACGAGGCCGAGCGCCTCGGTGTTGCTGACATTGGTCGGGATCGCCGATGTAATCGATTTGACGGCGCCGGGATTGATCACCCAACCGCCCCCGACCAGCAGCAATTCGGCGAGAAACACCGCGCCGATTACCAGGCCGATCGGCAGATAGTCGCTGAACCCTTCGCGCAGTTCGGTGAAATCGACGTCGAGCATCATGATCACAAACAGGAACAGCACCGCGACCGCGCCGACATAGACCACCACCAGGATCATCGCCAGGAATTCGGCGCCCATCAGCACGAACAGGCCGGACGCGTTGACGAATGCCAGGATCAGGAACAGCACGGAATGCACGGGATTGCGCGACACAATCACCATCACCGCCGATGCAACGCAGATGCCGGCGAACAGATAGAAGAACAGTGCGGGAAGCATCATGCCCTTACCTCACCGGTACGGCGCGTCGAGTTCGATGGATTTTGCAAGCTCGCGCTCCCAGCGGTCGCCATTGGCGAGAAGTTTCGCCTTGTCATAATAGAGTTCCTCGCGGGTCTCGGCCGCGAATTCGAAATTCGGCCCCTCGACGATGGCATCGACCGGGCAAGCCTCCTGGCACAGACCGCAATAGATGCATTTCACCATGTCGATGTCGTAGCGCACGGTGCGGCGGGTGCCGTCGTTGCGGCGTGGGCCGGCCTCGATGGTGATCGCCTGCGCGGGGCAAATCGCCTCGCACAGTTTGCAGGCGATGCAGCGTTCCTCGCCATTGGGATAGCGGCGCAAGGCATGCTCACCCCGGAAGCGCGGCGAGATCGGCCCCTTCTCGAACGGATAGTTCAGGGTCGGCTTCGGCTTGAAGAAATAGCGCATGGCGAGAAAGAATGCCGACACGAATTCGGACAGCAGAAGCGAGCGGGCTGTGGCGTTGATGTTTACACTCATAGCGACCTCATTTCGGCGCGATCCCGGCGAATTGCAGCACGCCGGCGACGATCACCACCATCGCCAGCGACAGCGGCAGGAACACCTTCCAGCCGAGCCGCATCAATTGGTCGTAGCGGTAGCGCGGCACGATCGCCTTCGCCATCGCAAACATGAAGAACATGAAAAATACCTTGAGCACGAACCAGATCACCCCGGGCACCCAGGTGAAGGGCGGCAGCGCGACCGGCGGCAGCCAGCCGCCCATGAACAGGATCGCGGCCATCGCGCACATCGTGGTAATCGCGACATATTCGCCGAGCATGAACAGCAGATATGGCGTCGAGCCGTATTCGACCATGAAACCCGCCACCAATTCGGACTCGGCCTCCACCAGGTCGAACGGCGGACGATTGGTTTCCGCCAGCGCCGAGACGTAGAAGACCACGAACATCGGAAACAGCGGCAGCCAGTACCAGTTCAGGAATGTCAGCCAGGGCAATCCGATCAGGCTTCCGAGACCGCGGGTGTTCTGCGCCTCGACCACGGCCGACAGGTTCAGCGATCCGGCACACAGCAAAACGGTGATGATCACGAAGCCGATCGAAACTTCGTAACTCACCATCTGTGCCGCGGAGCGCAAGGCGGCCAAAAAAGGATATTTCGAGTTCGACGACCACCCGGCCATGATGATGCCGTAGATCGACAGCGACGAGATCGCAAAGATATACAGCACCCCGACATTGATGTCCGAGATCACCCACCCGAGATTCATCGGGATGACCGCCCAGGCCGCCAGCGCCAGCACGCAACTCACCAGCGGCGCCAGCAGGAATACGCCCTTGTTGGCGCCGGAGGGAATGATCGGCTCCTTCAGCACGAACTTCAAAAGATCGGCGAAGGANTGAAACAGNCCCCAGGGACCGACCACGTTGGGTCCGCGCCGGATCTGCACCGCCGCCCAGATCTTGCGATCAGCCAAAAGGATGTAGGCNATCGCGATCAGCAGCACCACGAGCAGCAACAGGCTCTGCGCGATCATGATGATCAGAGGCCACAGGGTGCTTGTCCAGAATTCAGCCATCAGGTCACGCTCACTCCGCTGCCGTCAGCATTTGCCCGGAGGCCAGACGGGAACATTCCGCCATGACCGCTGACGCGCGCGCAATCGGGTTGGTCAGGTAATAATCCTCGACGGAAGCCTTGAACGGCGCCTTCTCAAGACTGCCGCCCTTGCCCGCCAGCGTCTTGAGATCGCCTCCGTTGCCGGCTTCGATCTGGTCGACGCGCATCAGATGTGGCACGGCCTTGAAGATGGCCTGCCGCAACGCCGCAAGCGAATCGTAAGGCAGCTTTTTGCCCAGAACGTCGGACAGCGCACGAATGATCGCCCAATCCTCACGCGCATCCCCCGGCGGGAATGCAGCGCGGTTCGCCATCTGCACCCGGCCTTCGGTGTTGACGTAGAGGCCCTGCTTTTCGGTGTAAGCGGCGCCCGGCAGGATCACGTCGGCGCGATGCGCGCCACGGTCGCCATGGGTGCCGATGTAAACCACGAAGGTGCCGTCGGCGACCTTGATCTCATCGGCGCCCAGCAGAAGCAAGACGTCGAGGGTCCCGAACGTCGTCATCTGCGCCACGCTCAGGCCGCCCGCATTGGGTGCGAAGCCGATATCGAGCGCGCCCGCGCCAGAGGCCGTATCGTGCAGAACACCGAAACCGTTCCAGCCGTCCTTGACCGCGCCGAAATCCAGCGCCAGCTTGGCTGCAGCCGCCAGAACCGCGGCACCGTCGTGCCGCGCGGCTGGGCCGGCGCCGACCAGCACAATCGGATTTTTCGCAGCCTTCAGCACATCGGCAAAACTGTGCTTGCCGCCGGCAAGGTCGCTGAGCGAATCCGTGCCCGCGCCCAGATAATCATAAGTGTATGTGAGGTCCGCCCTGGCGCCGATCAGCCCGATCTTGAGCTGGCCGCTGCGCCAGCGCTTGCGGATACGCGCGTTGAGCACGGCCGCTTCCTTGCGCGGGTTCGAGCCGATGATCAGCAACGCGTCGGCTTGCTCAATACCGGCGATGGTCGGATTGAAAATGTAGGAGGCGCGACCGGCGCCGGGGTCAAAGGCGGCGCCGCTTTGGGTCGCCAGATTGACCGAGCCGCATTTGGCCAACAGGTCCTTGAGCGCAAACATTTCCTCGATCGCCGCGAGATCGCCTGCTATCGCGCCGATCCGTTTGCCGTCGATGCGGCTGGCCTTTGCGGCGATCGCTGCGAACGCTTCAGACCACGACGCCGCGCGGAGCTGACCATTCTCTCTGATATAAGGACGGTCGAGCCGCTGTGTGCGCAGCCCATCGACGACGTGGCGGGTCTTGTCCGAAATCCACTCCTCGTTCACCGCGTCGTTGACGCGCGGCAAAATTCGCATCACCTCGCGGCCACGGGTATCGATCCGGATCGCCGAGCCGACGCCGTCCATCACGTCGATCGACTGGGTTTTGCCAAGCTCCCAGGGCCGCGCCGCGAAAGCATAGGGTTTCGAGGTCAGCGCGCCCACCGGGCAGATGTCGACGAGGTTGCCCTGCAGTTCCGAGGTCAGCGCCGACTCCAGATAGGTGGTGATCTCCATATCCTCGCCGCGGCCGGTCGCGCCCATCTCGGGCACGCCGCAGACCTCGGCGGCGAAGCGGACGCAGCGCGTGCACTGGATGCACCGGTTCATCGAGGTCTTGACCAGCGCGCCCAGGTATTTGTCCTCGACCGCGCGCTTGTTTTCGGCAAAGCGGCTGGTGTCGACGCCGTAGCCCATCGCCTGATCCTGCAGATCGCACTCGCCGCCCTGATCGCAGATCGGGCAATCCAGGGGATGGTTGATCAGCAGGAATTCCATCACGCCTTCGCGCGCCTTCTTCACCATCGGCGAGCGTGTCGAGAGTCGAGATTTCC
>JGI24140J50213_10000380_pt1 | contig 20897 bp, 20 predicted proteins | sample BarGraIncu00222A_FD_50213 | JGI IMG/M metagenome (IMG submission 50213)
AGGTGGCTGTGATGACTAGCTTAAGCATTGTGACGGGGGCACCGGGCAAGTACATCCACTGGGGCGTGATCCAGATCTCGGTGACCAACGCCACGATCATCGCCGTGATGATCGTGGCGTTCATCCTCGCCTTGGTCGTGCCCTTCCCGACTCATGATGATGAGCAGTCAAAGCCGGCAGGGCACAGTCGATGACGACCCCGGCCAGTCGGGTGAGCCCACAGGAGACAGTCGACCCTAAGAACTGGACCAACAAGCTCCGCGGCCGGATCGAAGGGCTCGTCCCCCCCGGACAGGCGCTTCCCGCCCGGCAGCCGGTCTATGTCGCTTCGTGGATATACGTGTTCGGCGTGCTGACCCTGGCGTCCCTGGTGGTCGTGGTCGCCTCCGGATGCGTCCTGGCCATGGGCGGCGTGGCGTGGTGGCACGTCTCGTCGCTGGGTCATTTCTTCAACTCCGTTCACTTGTGGAGCGTGGAGATGACCTTCGGCTTCATGGTGGTCCACCTGTGGGGAAAGTTCTGGATGGCGGCCTGGCGCGGCAAACGCGCCCTGACCTGGATCACCGGCATCCTGCTGTTCGGTATCTCGATCGGGACCTCGTTCAGCGGCTTCCTGTCCCAGTCCAACTTTGACTCGCAGTGGATCGGTGGCCAGGCCAAGGACGGCCTGAACTCCATCGGCGCGGGCGCCTTCTTCAACGTCCTGAACCCCGGACAGATGCTGATGTGGCACATCGTGCTGCTGCCCCTGGCCGTGGGTGCCCTCACGTTGGTCCACATCATCTTGGTCCGGCGCCACGGCGTCGTGCCTCCGCTCGACGCAGAACTGGAGGGCTGAGTTATGAGTCGTGACCGCACCCCGGACTCACATGACTTCCCGACCCGCCCTTACGACCTGGTGCGAGAGTTCGTCATCGCCCTGGTCGTGGTCATCGTCCTCAGCGGCGGGTTGGCCGCAATCTTCTCCTCACCTGACGACCCGGCGATCACGATGGCGGGATGGGCGAAGGCCGCACCCAGCGACGTGGTCGCCACCGCGGCCGGCGAGCTCGCCGCCACCACTACCAGCGCAACCTATGGGCCTCCGTACAACTCCAACGCCGATGGTCAGAAGCTGGGGCCGCTGTCTCTACAGAAATGGGCAGGGGTCCGACTCCCGGTTGACTCCGCCAGCCTTATCCTGCGCCCCCTGAGCAATCTCAGTGGAGACCCGGCGCTGGCCACCGCCCTGGCGACGTGGAAGACAGCGACCCCTGACCAGCAGACCAAGTGGGCAACCGCCTACTCCGACGCCCTGGCCAAAGCACCGGGCAACGACCCAGCCAAGGTCGCCGCAGGGGCCTACGGCCCGGTCCCAGCCCTGTCAACGGCCTTCCTCGGACTGGCCAAGACCGGCGGCCTCGAGGGTGCACTGACCTCCTCGGGCAACTTCTACGGAGGCGACCAGACCCAGTCACTACTGCTACTCACCGACGGGGCCTACCTGGAGAACCTGGCCCGTGCCCAGAACCTCGGCGGAGACCAGTGGGGCATGATGAACGAGGCGGGAAACGCACCCGGCCAGCCCTGGATGTGGCTCTACACCTTCTGGTACCAGGTGCCACCGTTCTCGACCTCAGATAACGCCGACGCGCAGGTCTGGGGCCTGATGATGTTCCTCACGCTCTGCCTGATGTTCCTGCCCTTCATCCCCGGGCTACGTTCCATCCCCCGCTGGATTCCGCTCCACAAGCTGATCTGGCGCAACTACTACCGCAGGACAAAAAGCGCCTGACACCACGTTGAGGGCCCGTTCTCCGGAACGGGCCCTCAGTCGTGCTGTGCGTCGTCAACGGTCGGCGATACCTCCAGAGCGCACTGCCTTGCGGTTGAAGACGAACAGCTGGCCTGGCGAGCGGGGGGCCACGAACGATCCAGTGAGGGTGGGGAGCTGAGCAAGCGCACCAGCCCGTGCTCGCAGATGGCACCGTGGAATGCGGGTCAGCTCGGGTCAGTGACGACGTACCCGCCGCAGCGGAGCGCAGTGATGTCGTGGACCGCGAAGCGGTTGGAGCCGACGAGCTCACCGAGGTGCCAGACACCCCCCCGAGTGTGAGCGCCACGAGGACGCCGACCGTCATAACGATCTCGACCCCTGGTCGAGGCTTCAGAGACTCCTCCGCTGGCTGGCAAGTCGCGCCCTTGAATGGATTGCCCCCGCGGAACGCTAACCGAAGAACAACGGCAGATCTGGCCCTGGACCGATGGCCCCCTGCGCGATCATTGAAACCTTTACCGGGCAGGAAAGGCGTCCTTATCCAGTGATTTGTCATCGGGTCCCTCGGCCATTCGTGGACGCTCATGAGCCTGGCGAGCGGTCGGTTCGGTCTGAAGGGACCGTTTCGTGGCATAGGCTGAGCGCGGCAATGACCATAGCGAGCACCCCGAGGACCGATAGGACGAGGAGAGATCGATGTGGCGAGCGGCTTCAATCGGCCTCAAGAAACCTCGCTCAGATCCCGCCTCGCGACTGTTGAGCTCAACGTTTGCAGTTTCAGCCGTGGGGCTCCTGGCGCTCGGCTGCTCCAGCCAAACCCCCACGGCCTCGAACCCGTCACCGTCAACCCGGCCAGCGGCCTCGGTACCGGCACCATCACCTGCCCACCAACAGATGGTGACGTTCACCTCTTCCATGGCGCCGTTCAAGCTCCCCGCTGCCGTGTCGCGTCCGACGGTGTTCGCCGCCGGTGACGGGCTGCTCATCGTAGGAGGCTTGACCGCAGCGGACACCACGACGCAAGCGATCTTGCGCCTCGACCTTAGCCTGCGGACGGTGAACCCGGCAGGACAACTGCCCGTCCCGGTGCACGATGCGGCAGGGGCTGTGGTAAGCGGCCGGGACCTCGTCTTCGGTGGCGGGTCGACCGCCGTGACCAGCGCAGTCCAGGACGTGACGCCGGGAGCCCCACCCCGGGTGGTCAGCCACCTCCCCCGGCCACGCGCTGACCTTGTCGCCATCAGCGACGGCAACGCGGGTTATGTCGTGGGTGGTTTCGACGGCGCCCAGGGGTCGACCGACATCTTGCGGACTCAGGATGGCAGGACATTCACGGTCATCGGAACTCTTCCCGTATCGGTACGCTACCCGGCCGTCGTGGCCAGCGACCGGTCGATCTGGCTCTTTGGTGGTGAACACGATGGGAAGCAGGTCACGGACGTCCAACGGATCGACCTGACGACCGGTCATGGCAGCGTCGCCGGGCATTTGCCGACTCCGCTGGCCCATGCCGGCGCCTTGACCTTGAAGGGCACGATCTTCGTCGCCGGCGGTCGTATCGGCGCCACGGCGACCAACGAGGTCCTGCGCTTCGACCCCGCAAAAGTGAGCTTTTCGGCCGCTGGGCACCTGCCCGCTGCCCGGTCCGACTTCGGTGTCGCAGTGGTCGCCGGCACCGCCTTCCTGGTCGGCGGGGAAAGCCCCAAGCCTGTGGACACAGTCATGCAGGGCCGTGCCCAAACTGGAGGACCACCATGAGCGGTAATCATCGACTAACGCCATCGCCGGAGCTACGTCGGCACTGGCGAGTCGTACGGGGGCTGGTCATCGTGCTGATAGCCACCATAGGTGTCGGCTCTTGGTGGCTCTACAAGGCTGCGGCCACTCCTGCCAAGACGCCAGTGAAGTCGGCGGCGGCAGTGACATCACACTCTCCCGCCGCGACCCCCACGAGCAGAGCAGCATCCACCCCGGCAGCAGCGGTTTCGCCCAGTGAGTCCCTGGTGCTCCCCGCCGTTTCCGGCCCGAGCTGGCTCGCGGCCGGTTCGGACCCCTCGGTACTTCCAGGGCCTGTCCTGATCGCCGATGGCGACGGCAACCGCGTGTTCATCATTGACTCCAGCGGCCGGACCATGTGGCAGTTCCCCCGGCCCGGGGACCTTGGTGCAGAGCAGAGTTTCAAGGCCCCCGAAGTCGCATGGTTCAGCCCGGACCAAAAACAGGTTGTCGTTGCCAGCGAGGACACCAACATCGTCGACGTCATAGATATCGCGACCGACAAGATCGTCTATGCCTATGGCAAGCTCGACACCCCCGGGTCGAGTCCCAACCTGGTCAACGCCCCCGACGGCGTGATGATGCTGAAGTCCCATGACCTGCTCGTCCCCGATGCGGGGAACTGCAGGATCATCCAGATTCCCGCAGGGGGCCAGTCGCCCAGTCGACAGCTTGGCCAGACTGGGTTCTGCCTCCACAACCCGCCATCGAGCTTCAGCGACCCGAGCGGCCTGACTCCGATGGCTGACGGCAACTTCCTGCTCACCGAAGGCATGGACCATTGGGTCAGCGAGATGAGCTCGGCGGGGAGTATCTCGTGGAGTGTGCAGGTGCCCGGCGTGTCCGCCATGTACTCGGCCATAGAAGCCGCTCCTGACCGATACGTGACTGTCGACACCACGTTCCCGGGCCAGGTGCTGACCTTTGATCACACCGGAAAAGTCCTATGGCGCTATGCGCCGACCGGAAGCCAGGCCCTGAACAAGCCGTCGATGGTGATCCCCTTGCCCAATGGTGACTACATGGTCAGCGACAAGCTCAACAACCGGCTCATCGTCCTTGACCCCCGGACCAACACGGTCGTGTGGCAGTACGGTCACACCGGAGTCGCTGGCAGCACCCCCGGATTCCTGAATAACCCGACGGGGGCGGACCTGTTCCCACCAAACTCGATAGCCGCCAAGACCCGTTAGGACACTTCTCAGACCCGCCCCTGACCAAAGCCCTGATCCACCTGAGACGCGACGTCCGAGTCACCACTTGCCGAAGGACGTCAAACGCGGTTTGAGGCTGGCCAGATCGATCGTCGAGATCGTCTCAACCGGGAATCCGGCCGACGCCTGTTCAGCTGCGTCGTTAGCAATGATGTCGGCCGCGGTGTTCAGCGGGAACGCGTTGCCAGGGTCGTGTCCGGGGACCTTGACGAACTCAACAGTGCCTTTGCGGCTGTCCAGGGCAGCCCAGATAGCGGTGACGATGTCGGCGTTTGCCACGGGCTGACGTTTGGAGTTGCGCATCCCGTTACGCTGCCAGCCAGCACGCCAGGTCGTCGAACAGTCCCGGGCATACGTCGAGTCGATCTGGATGACCAGGCGGGCAACCTCTGGATGGTCGTTGAGGGCGTCGAGCACCGCCCTCAGCTCGGCAATGTTGTTGGTGCCCCTGGCCAGCCCAGACGCGTGGTAGTTGCCATGCTCGTCCACCCACGCCCACCCAGCCGGTCCCGGATTGCCAAGACACGCACCATCGGTACCAACCGTCAACGAGCCATCCGGCATGTCAGTCCCCTTGCTGGGTTTCGAGATCGGCCTTCTGAGCTGGACGCCACGCCTCATCCGGCCCAGCGGTGCGACTGAGTCGACAACGCGGCCCAGGCTGGAGCGAAGGTCAGTCCAGGTAGTCGCGCAGAACCTGCGACCGCGACGGGTGACGAAGCTTGCTCATCGTCTTGGACTCAATCTGGCGGATCCGCTCGCGCGTCACGCCATAGACCTTGCCGATCTCATCCAGGGTCTTGGGCTGGCCGTCGGCCAGGCCGAAACGCATCGAGACCACTCCTGCCTCACGCTCGGAAAGAGTGTCCAGTACGGAGTGCAGCTGCTCTTGCAGCAGCGTGAAGGACACGGCGTCGGCAGGCACTACCGCCTCGGAGTCTTCGATCAGGTCACCGAACTCGCTGTCACCGTCCTCACCCAGAGGCGTGTGCAAGGAGATCGGCTCACGCCCGTACTTCTGAACCTCCACGACCTTCTCAGGGGTCATGTCGAGCTCCTTGGCCAGCTCTTCAGGTGTCGGCTCCCGACCGAGATCCTGCAGCATCTGGCGCTGGACGCGAGCCAGCTTGTTTATGACCTCGACCATGTGCACCGGAATACGAATGGTGCGCGCCTGGTCAGCCATCGCGCGGGTAATGGCCTGGCGGATCCACCAGGTGGCATAGGTCGAGAACTTGAAGCCCTTGGTGTAGTCAAACTTTTCGACGGCACGGATCAGACCAAGGTTGCCCTCCTGGATCAGGTCCAGGAAGAGCATGCCCCGGCCCGTGTAACGCTTGGCCAGCGATACCACCAGCCGGAGGTTGGCCTCCAGCAGGTGGTTCTTGGCATTCTTGCCGTCCTGGGAGATCCACCACAGCTCGCGCTTGAGCTTCATGTCAATCTTGCCACCGGCATTGAGCTTCTCTTCAGCGAAGAGACCAGCTTCAATCCGCTTGGCCAGCTCGACTTCCTGCTCCGCATTGAGCAGCGCAACCTTGCCAATCTGCTTGAGATAGTCCTTGACCGGGTCAGCGGTCGCCCCTGCCGTGACGACCTGCTGCGCCGGCGCGTCATCTTCGTCGTCGTCACGGATGACGAAGCCAGCAGTCTCGCTCTCTTCCTCGGCCGGCTTGGTCTTGCCACCGTCAGCATCAGTCTTGACGGCGGTTCCGTTGACCACGGGCTCGGCCTGAGGGTTGGCGTCGTCGATCTCCGCGCCCTTCTTGGGTGCCGTCTTCTTGGGTGCCGTCTTCCTCGTCCGTGTCTGCCGCGCTTCCACCTCGGGCGCGCCATCGGCGGCTGCCGTGGCCGTACGAGAAGGTGCCGCCTTGGCTGTCTTCTTCGCAGCAGTCCTCTTGGCCGCAGCAGTCACTGGCGGTTCCAGAGCGGGCTCTGACGCCTGTGCGGCGGCCTTAGAGGCGGTGGCTTTCTTGGCTGCGGCAGTGGCGGCGGTCTTCTTGGCTGCGGCAGTGGCAGCGGTCTTCGTGGCCGGCTTGGCTACAGCCTTCGCCTTTTTCGCAGCAGTCCTCTTGTCCGCCGGGGCGGTTGCGGTCGCACGCGTTGCGGTTGCCGCCACCGCCCTGCGTGCTGTGACCGAGTCAAGGGTCACGTGGATCCCCTGACGGTCCAGGGAGCGCAGGACAGCTTTCATTCGTTTGGGGCTGATCTCGGCCTGCACCAAGGCAACCCGCAGCTGCTCGCTGTCGACCGAACCCTGGGTCTTCCCGATCCGCACAAGATCCTGCAGGGCGGGGTGGGAAAACTCGGCTGGCACCTTGGTGGGAGGAACTGTCGCAGACAGGGATGAAACGCTAGACACAGTCGACACCGACTACCTTTCGTCGCGAGGCCATTGCAACGCGTGGGTCAGTCGCCGGCGCAGGAGCGTAAACGGTGACCAGTGATGGGACGGGAGGAGTTCGCCGCGACCGGGTCCGGCGGGAGGGGTTCCCGGTCGTGCTAATGACCATTGTAAAACCTCTGATGAGATGCTATCGCGTCGGTGCCTCTATCGGGTGCTCCAGTGCGGGCTGTTTCCCGGCCGCACACCTCCAGAATATGCGTCGTCAGCGGCCAGATGCGACCCGCGGCATCGGCTGTCGCTGGCTCAGCACACCCAGTGCACTCCGAATGTGGTGGCATATCACCAAGCACAACGCACGACACGCGCGAACCCTTCCCGGCCAGCTGAGGTCAGGCTTGGTAGGTGAGCTCACACCCCGTCCGGTGGGTGAGAGTGACAGCCGGCACAACCCACCCGCAGCGTCCTCGCGGATCTGCCGACAAAAGACCGCGCCAGGGAATCCCGGACGCGGCGTTAGTGTGGCCTGCCTCTTGAGGGCAGAGCGGCAGGTCTCAGTCGTTGACACCGGCTTTGACAGCAAGCACCGGACAGGAAGCGTCAAGAAGGATGCGCTGAGCATTGGACCCCAAGATCAGCTTGCCGACCGGGGTGCGTCGGCGCAGCCCAATCACGATGAAGTCCGCGCTGACCTCGTTGGCCACGTCGATCAGGTCCTGCGAGGGTTCGTTGCCGCGGACGAGTTGTCGAACCTCGTGCTCAACACCAGCCTCGTCTAGATGGTTCTGAACGGTGAGGAGCTCGGCCTCAAATCGGCGCGCTTCATCGGCGTCGAAGTCCTTACCGCCACGGCTGGAGTTGATCACGATCAGCTTCGTGCGCCGCAACAGTGATTCCTCAGAAGCGCGGCGAAGTGCAGCGCGACCCTCTTTGGTCGGCACATAACCCACAACAACGGACACCTTGGAACCTCCTTGGTCACCACATCGCGGCGACACTGCCGCGCAGGGCAACGCTACCGGATGATCCATCTCATTTTTCTCAGCCCCCGAGAGAGCGAGACAACGATTGGCGCACGATCTTGCCGACCTGCTCGATCTCGATGAGGAAACCATCGTGACCATGATCTGACGTGATGACGTGAGCTGGCCCTGAACTCGCACTGGCACGGGCGATCTCGTGAGACAGACGCGGCGGATAGAGGCGGTCGGAGTCGATGGCCACGACCACCAGGTCGGCCGTCACGCGTTCCAGCGCAGCGCGGACACCACCTCGTCCCCGCCCAACGTCATGAGAGTTCATCGACTCAGTCAGGACCACGTACGAGTTGGCGTCGAACCGAGCCGTTAGCGTGTCCGCGTGATGGTCGAGATAGCTCTCCACGGCATAGCGACCACCTCCGCCAAGGGGCTGCTCGTCACCTTGGGCCGCACGACCGAAGCGGGTATCGAGCTCGGGTTCGCTGCGGTAGGTGACGTGAGCGATCCGGCGGGCCAAGCCCAGTCCCAGGTCGGGACCCCGTGATCGACCGTAGTAGTCACCGCCGGCAAAGTCAGGGTCCTGGCGGATGGCGAGCAGCTGCGGCTGGCACCAGGCGATCTGCTCGGCCGAGGCGTACGCCGAGCAGGCCAACACCATGCACCGCCGAACGCGCTTGGGGTAGGTCACGGCCCATTCCAGTGCCCGCATACCGCCCATGGAGCCTCCGAGGACTGCAGCCCAGGCGGAGATCCCCAGCCAATCTGAAAGGGCCGCCTCAGCGGCCACCTGGTCGCGAACGGTCACGAACGGGAACCTGCTCCCCCACGGACGCCCATCAGGTGCCTGAGATGATGGGCCGGTAGTGCCCTGACAGCCACCGATGACATTGCTTGCCACCACGAACCAGCGATCAGTGTCCAGCGGGCAGCCCGGTCCGATCAGGCCTTCCCACCAACCCGGTGTCGGATGCCCTACCCCTGCCGGGCCTGAGACATGGCTGTCACCAGTCAGAGCATGCTCGACCATGATCGCGTTGTCGTGTGCCGGGTTCAGCGTCCCCCATGTCTCATAGGCGATGCGCACCTGTGGAAGCACTCCCCCGGCCTCGAACGCCAGGGCACCGATGTCGACGCTGTGCCGGTCCCCTTGCGGAGACCCCTCACGCCAGGCTCCTGTCGACCAGAAACCTGTCTCGCCATCCGGCTGGGCTGGGGTCAGGTCCGAAGGATCCACTGCTCGCACTCGATGTCGTTGTGAGGTAGCAGTCACGTTGAGCTCCAGGAGGTCTAGGCCCGCCGTGATGGTCAGGGCCCGCGCTTGCCTGCTCTGGTTCGAGCGGGCCGGGTCATCACCCGGGGCACCCCACCGCGGACGAGGGTTGCCGCCCAGCAAGCCGGGGCTTAACGCTGAGACTCATGACCTGGCATCAACTATACGGAAAACCCACCTGTTTCGGGAACCCGTGTCCATCTCGTGAACAGCACACGGGGGCTAGCAGGAGGTCAAACGGATGCTCGCTCAGGGCGGATGGCAAGGTCCACCATCCGCTGAAGCAACCGAGCAAGGCGGTACTGAGGCTGGGCCCTGAGCGCGCGATCAAGGGCGATTCGGGTGAGAGCACCGTCGCCGCGCCACCAGGTGAACGATGCGAGGACGGTCAGGGTCGGCACCGCCCACACGTCCGGCAGTGCTGCGCTGAGCTCGCACAGCCTCCGTTCGATCCGCTGCCGACCGACGGCTCGCGCCGTGTCTGCGGCCTGGCCCTCGAGCCACGGTGGCCGGGGCAGGGCCCGAGCCATTTGCCGGAACAGGTGGGGGTCGATCACGTTCTTGGGCAGGGTTCCGGGGCAGAGCCACCCGATCAGCCCGTCGCGCAGATCCACATCGGTCAGCGACACGGCGAGCATGGCCAGATCCTGCGCTGGCAACGTCCTGATCGGTTCAGCATCGTCGCGCTCGCAGAGGATACGAGACCAGAGCGTGAGCTCGCTGGCACGAACCCTCGCCAGCTGCGTCGTCACTCGGGTTTGCACAGTCCCCTGCGTGCTGGGCTCCGAGTCCTGCGCGTTCGTGGCCTCCTGTCGCACCAGCAGCCTCTCATCCGCCAGACGCAGCACCTGCCGGCTTAGTAACGGCCTCTTCGGCTCCAGTTGATCGGCCAGCGTTGAGCGGTCGGCCAAGGGGCAGATCTCGCGTCCGACGAACTCGGCAACCGCGGGGACCGCGCTGGGTGTGGGTAGAGGCAGACCCTCGGGCGGACAACAGCTCTGGGCACAGTCCAGGTCGAACCAGCGCCCGGCCCGCACGACCATGCGGTCGGCGACCTGGACGCCATCGGCAATACAGGCATCAGCCATTTCGTCCAGAATGGCGCGGCTCTCGCGCTCGCGTTCTTCGAAGCCGATGAGCAGCACGGCCCTGGGGTCTTCCTGTCGGAGGGGGGCAATCATCGCGGCAACGGCCTGGTCAACATGGTCGGGTGGCGGCAGGTCGAGGCGCTGGACCAACCCCATACGAGTGCCGTGAAGGCTCACCACCACGAGACAGTCATGGGGGTGAAAACCGAGCTGGTAAGGCAGAACAGCGAGCACATCGGCGGGTCCGGACAGGTGGATCGTTGTGGTCATGGGTCGACTCTGGATCCCGCAGGGCGGTAGCGACAGGCGACCCCGAGCCCCTGTGGACGATGGGACGAAGAGGGTCCCCCCTGGGGAGCGAACGCCTGCCCTCAAGCCCCGACCACGTGCTCTGTCAGGTCATGGACTCAACACTGCGAGAGGTCGACCAGCGATGGAGTCATCGGACGAGGTGTCCGCGCACGATGAGATCCCTGTCGCTTTCCCAGCGCAGGAACGACTCCGTCGCATTGATCAGCGACGCGGCGATCCAGCTGATCACCAGGGCGTCGCCACTGAGACCGATGAAGGGAACGAGCACAACCGGAACCAGGTCGATGGGTGAAATGAGGTATAAGAAGGCACCCGAGATGAGGAGCAGGCGTAGGCGGGACGTTCCGGCGTAGTCGCCCCTGATGGTCGCCTGAACAAGTCGAGGCAGACAGGTCAGACGGGCTCCCAGACCTGGGGTGCCCGAGCGGGTTGCCGTCCGGAAAGCCTTCGCCAAGGAAAGGAACACGCCCCAGTGTCGTGACCTGATGACAGCCATGCTGACTCCCTTCTGAGAGTTCTTGCGGCTCTTACGAGACCGATCCCGGCTTCCAAGGGAACTCCAACCGTGCGTGATCGGCAATCCGCTTGAGCAGGTAGGCATCCAGGCCGGCGCCCACCAGCGCTCCAGCCACCACCGCGGCCTTGCCCAGGCGTGGAAGCGACTTCTTGCTGACTCGCAGCAACAGGCGGAACATGACGCCCTTGCGGATTGCCATCAGCACAGGGCCGGGCAACCCTTGAGCGGCCAGGCTGACCAGGTGCCCACTGCCGGCGTCACCCGCCTTGGTGAGCAGGTCGTCGGCGTCGGCTCCGACCAGAGCCAGCAGAACCGCCGAACGCACCTCACTGTTTCTGATGTCATGGCCGCGGCAGGATGCGATGCCGGCGACCATCCGTGTCGCGACCAGGTAGAACCCCAGAACGTTGGCTGGCAACGCGACCGGTTGGGCGGCAAAGCCACCCAGGCTTGTGACCAATCCATTAGCGGCCGCGAGCCTTAGGTGTGAGCGAACGATCGCGTCGATGGCGGGCTCAACTTCCCGGTGCTCGCTGACAGCGAAGTCAGCGACGCTCTGCGCCGACCGGAAGGGGCTCCTGCCATCGATCCCAACGTCCATCAGACGCTCGATCATGGACCCGACAGCGCCATCCATCGAGCTGTCATCACCCCCGGCCCAGTGTGCGGTGTCCCCGGAGGGCCACTCGTCCTTGCCATGAATCTCCATGAGCATCCTCCTGTTGGCCATCGGACTTGCCTGCCAACATTGGATCATGCTTCTGGCCGAAGTGGCACGAACCTCCAGACAGATATCCGCGACGCGCTCGCGCCTGTCCAAGGTGTCGCTTGTCGCCGATCTGCTGCGACAGTGCACTGAACAGGTCACCAACGAACTGACGCCCGCCCACGAGGTGGGATTGGCTACCGGCTACCTGTCCGGCTCACTTCGTCAGCGTCGCACCGGCATCGAGGTGATGTCACTACCGGAGCTGTGGACCGAGCTCCCGCCGGCTCAGCCTACCGGCAGTCCGGATACCGGCCAGGTGACGTTGTCGGAGCTCGACACCTCAATGCAGCAGGCCAGCGAGCTGGCCGGTGCCGGCTCATCGCGTGCGCGCACCGACCTGTTCCTAGGGCTGGTCGCCAGGCTGACAGCCCAGGAGCGGACCTTCGTCCTGGGCCTGATGCGAGGAGGGCTGCGTCAGGGAGCTCAGGAGTCGGTGGTGATGGCGGCGGTTGCCCAGGCGGGTGGGGTCGCTCTTGAGGACGTACGTCGCGCCGTGGCCGCACACGGGGATCTGCCCGCCGTCGCCCAGAGCCTTCTGCTGGACGGGCCAGCAGCGCTGGGCCGGTACCGCGTGACCGTCGGGCGGGGCGTCAGCCCGATGTTGGCCAGCTCGGCCAAGAGCGTTGCCGAGGCCCTGGCCACGTCCGGGCCGGCCAGCGTCGAATGGAAACTCGACGGCATCAGGGCCCAGATCCACAAGCAGGGCAACGACATCCTCGTCCTGACCCGATCGCTGGACGACATCACCGATCGCGTTCCCGAAATAGTGGAGCTGGTTTCGTCACTGCCTGTCACCAGCGCGATCTTCGACGGAGAGCTCATCGCCTTGCACTCCGATGGTCGGCCAAAACCGTTTCAGGAGACCGGCTCTCGCGCCGCCAGCCGGGTGGATCCCAGAGTCGCCCGCGCGCGGACTCCGCTGTCTGCATTCCTGTTCGACCTCCTGCACCTTGACGGATCTGATCTCATCGACGAGCCCGCCAATGTTCGCCGAGACGCCCTAGAATCTGCTGTGCCCCCGCCTTATCTGGCGCCACGGTTCCAGGTCGAGCATGCTGCCGATCCCGCCCAGGTCGATGCCGCCACGGCGTTCGCCGCCGATGCCGTGGCCCGCGGACATGAAGGCGTCGTGGTCAAGGCCGAGAGCGCGACGTACCAGATGGGACGACGCGGGGCGGGCTGGATCAAGGTCAAGCCCATCCACACCCTCGACCTGGTCATCCTCGCCGTGGAACGCGGCAACGGCCGCCGCAGCGGATGGCTGAGCAACATCCATCTGGGCGCTCGGGACCCGACTGGGCGATTTGGCCCGCGGGGCGGATTCGTCATGCTAGGCAAGACCTTCAAGGGGCTCACCGACGACATGCTGCGCTGGCAGACCGCCGAGCTGCCCCAGTACGCGGTCGGACCAACCGACGGCTACGTCCTTGACGTGCGCCCGGAGGCGGTCGTGGAGATCGCCTTCGACGGCATACAGACCTCGCATCGCTATCCAGCCGGAATGGCGCTGCGCTTTGCCCGGGTGGTCCGCCACCGGCCGGACAAGACGGCGACTGAGGCCGACACGATCGAGCAGGTAGAGGCCTTTCGGCAGTCGTGAAAAGACGAATCGCTTTCGACCTCATCCGCGTTCGCGGAGAACAGCAGAGATCTGATACCCGTTCACGCAGCCGTTGGTACGCGATGTTGTTCCCGTGACGTTTGGGAGTTCCAGAGGTCTCGGCAACCCCCCCGATGCGGGGCGCAGCGACGGGCGTAGATTCGCAGCCAATCAGCGGTCCCACCCCAGGAGGACTCTATGTCAACGGTGACGTCTCCAGACAAGACGGGGCGAAAGTTGACGCCCAGGTCAATAGTGGGTTGGGGGGCCGTTGCCTTGGTCGGCGCGGTCTGTTGGACGGTGTTGGCCCTGTCCCGGGGCGAGAATGTCTCCGCCCTCTGGATCTTGTTCGCCGCGCTCTCGTCGTACGCCATCGCCTACCGGTTCTATGCCCGCTTCATCGCCTACAGGGTGCTCGGCGTCGACAACACCCGCGCCACCCCGGCCGAACGCCTCCAGAACGGCGCCGACTTCGATGTGACCGACCGGCGGGTGCTGTTCGGTCACCACTTCGCGGCGATCGCCGGGGCCGGCCCGCTCGTGGGCCCGGTATTGGCCGCACAGATGGGCTACCTACCCAGCACGATCTGGATCATCGTCGGCGTCATCTTCGCCGGGGCGGTCCAGGACATGGTGGTGCTCTTCTTCTCGATGCGTCGCAACGGCAAGAGCCTCGGCCAGATGATACGAGAGGAGATCGGCACTGTCGGTGGTGTCGCCGCACTGGTCGCGGTCTTCTCGATCATGATCATCCTGCTCGCGGTGCTCGCCCTCGTCGTGGTCAACGCCCTGGCCGCGTCGCCCTGGGGCGTCTTCTCGATCGGGCTCACCATCCCGATCGCGCTCTTCATGGGGTTCTACCTGCGCTACCTGCGGCCCGGTCGCGTGATGGAGGTCACAGGGATCGGTGTCGCTCTGCTTGTGGGGGCGATCGTCGGCGGCAACTGGGTCGGCCAGATGGGTCTCGCCGACGTGCTGACCCTTTCCCCGAACAACCTGGTCTTCGCGCTCGTCATCTACGGTTTCGTAGCCTCAATCCTGCCGGTGTGGATGCTGCTGGCCCCGCGCGACTACCTGTCCACGTTCATGAAGGTCGGCGTCATCGTGCTCCTCGCGATCGGCCTGATCATCGCCAGGCCCATGCTCCAGAGCCAGGCAGTCACGAGCTTCGCGCTCAACGGCAACGGCCCAGTGTTCTCCGGAAAGCTATTCCCGTTCGTGTTCATCACGATCGCCTGCGGTGCCCTGTCCGGGTTCCATGCGCTGATCGCCTCGGGCACCACCCCCAAGATGATCGGCAAGGAGAGCCAGGTCCGGATGATCGGGTACGGCGGCATGCTGATGGAATCGTTTGTCGCGATCAGCGCCCTGATCGCTGCCTCCATCATCGACCAGGGGCTTTACTTCTCGATCAACAGCCCGGCTGGAGCGACGGGTGGCTCACCGGGTGCGGCATCGGAGTTCGTCCGCACCCTCGGCTTCTCGATCAGCCCGGCCGACCTCGCCGCTGCGGCAAGGTCCGTCCATGAGATCACCCTGATCTCCCGCACCGGCGGCGCGCCCACCCTCGCTTTCGGTATCTCGAAGGTCTTCACCACGGCGTTCGGCGGGGGCCTTGCCGCGTTCTGGTACCACTTCGCGATCATGTTCGAGGCCCTGTTCATCCTCACCGCCGTCGATGCCGGTACCCGCGTCGGCCGCTTCATGCTGCAGGACACGATCGGCAACGTCTGGCACAGGTACGCCGACATCTCCTGGAAGCCGGCCTCCTGGTCCGCCAGCGCCGTGGTCGTCGGGGCGTGGGGCTACATGCTTTATGTCGGCGTAAATGATCCGCTCGGCGGCATCAACCAGCTGTTCCCGCTGTTCGGCATCTCCAACCAGCTGCTCGCAGCAATCGCGCTTGCCTTGTGCGTGACCCTCGTGCTCAAGCACGGCAAGGCCAAGTACGTCTGGGTTCCCGGAATCGCTCTCGCCTGGGACCTGATAATCACGATGACCGCGAGCTGGGAGAAGGTATTCTCGAACAACCCGAAGATCGGCTTCTTCTCGCAGCGATCGGCCTACTCTGCGGCGCTCGACAAGGGCAAACTGCTCAAGCCTGCCAAAACCATGGACCAGATGCAGCAGATCATCACGAACTCAGCGGTGGACGGAGTCCTGATGGCTCTCTTCGCGGTGCTGACCCTCATTGTGGTCGCCAGCGCGATCCCCGTCTGGATCAAGGCGTCGAAGCTGGGTGAGCTCCCGACCACCGAGGCCCCGTACGAGCCCTCGCACCTCGTCGCGCCGGCGGAGATCTTCGCAACCGCATTGGAGAAGCAGGCTGTCCGTGACTACGAGGACTACAACCGCAAGCTGGCTGCTGCTCCTAGAGTCCCGGTGTGAGGAGTAGATCGCGATGAGGAACGCCGCCCTCAGGGTCGGGCGCGGGATCCGCTGGTATCTCAAGCAGGTGACCGGCGAGGCCAAGTGGGACGAGTACCTCGGGCGAGCTCGCAGCGAAGACTTCGAGCCGATGTCGCGTCGGGACTTCGAGCGGCACCGGAGCGAGCACTCGGAGAAGAACCCGCGTGCCCGCTGCTGCTGAAGGCTTACCGCTAGCCGAGGCTGCCGAACTCAGTCCCGTTTATGGCGGCCTCAGAATCCCGGAGCCGGACTCCGTGCTTTGTCCGGCGGCCTCAGCCTGCCGGTAGGACGTTGGTTCCGCGCAGGTGGCGGAAGACCAGGCTCGTCTCCGCATGCTGGATAACCGGGCTCGCGGCGAAGTACTCCAGGATGAAGTCGTGCAGGGCGGTCGTGTCAGTGGCAGCCACGTGCAGCAGGTAGTCCGTTCCTCCGGCGACGTGGAACACCTCGACCACACCCGGCAGGTGAGGTGCAACGGTGACGAAGGCCTGGATCTGTTCTCGGTGATGGGCCTGCATGCGCACGGCAATGATGGCCTGGAGGGGCAGGCCGACAAGGGTCAGGTCGATGTCGGCGTGGTAGCCCCGGATGACGCCGCTTTCACGCAGTGCCCGAACCCGCCCCAGACACGTTGACGGAGCGATCCCCACCGCGGCGGCGAGCGCGAGGTTAGGCATCCGGCCATCGGCGGCGAGAAGTCTCAGGATCGCGTAGTCGATCTCATCGAGTACGGGGTGCCGAACGTTGTTCACCGGTGATGCCTCCAGACCTGCTCGCGCCGAGTACATGACAGCAGATAGTGCTAGGAGCGAATCTAATACGAAGGGCTTGCTTATCAGCTCTTGAAGTATCGAAAATGATGCTAATCAATGAACTTCCAGGAGGCATCGTGAACGCCCTGCAGACTCGTGCCGTACATGCCGGCCGACGCGACCTGGCTGGTCTGGGGGTCCATGTGCCCTCAATCGACCTGTCCACCACCAATCCGCTGGTTGACGTGGAGTCCGGCGGTGAGGCGTACGAGGCGTTGGCGACCGGTGGGCGGCCGACCCCCGGTGCCAGCCATGTCTATGGCCGGCTGTGGAACCCGACTGTCGCCCGCTTTGAGGATGCCCTCGCCGAGCTGGAGGGCAGCCCGGAGGCTGTGGCCTTCTCGTCGGGCATGGCCGCATTGACCGCGTGCCTGCTCGCCATGAGCGCCGCGGGTAAGCGGCACGTCGTGGCAGTGCGTCCGGTCTACGGTGGCACAGATCACCTGCTGGACAACGGCCTGCTCGGTATCGAGGTCACCTGGGTTGGCCCCAAGGAGATCGAGCATGCCCTGCGACCTGACACAGGTCTAGTCATCGTCGAGACCCCGGCGAATCCTACCCTGGAACTGCTGGACCTTGACGATGTCTGCGCGCAGGCCGGAGAGGTCCCCGTCCTGGTCGACAACACTTTCGCCACGCCAGTCCTGCAGCAGCCCATGCGCCATGGTGCATCCCTGGTTCTGCACAGCGCCACGAAGTTCATCGGCGGCCATGGAGATGTGCTGGCCGGCGTCGTCGCCGCGGGCCCGCAGTGGGCGTCGCGGATTCGGCAGGTGCGAGCGGTCACCGGTGGCATCCTGCATCCGCTCGCCGGCTACTTGTTGCACCGAGGGCTGCAGACGCTGCCGGTGCGCGTTCAGGCTCAGCAAGCCAGTGCCCAACTGGTCGCGCAGTGGCTCGCCAGGCATCCGTTCGTCGATGCCGTGTACTTTCCAAGCCTGCCCGGCTGCGACCCCCAAGGCATCCTGGGTTCTCAGATGGCGGGCCCGGGATCGGTGATGGCATTCGAGGTGGTCGGCGGATTCCCGGCCGCGGCGGCTGTGGCCGGTGCCTGCCAGCTCGTCACCCATGCGGTTTCGCTGGGTGGAACCGAGACCCTGATCGAACATCCCGCTTCCCTGACCCACCGGCCGGTCGCAGCTGAGGCCCGCCCAAACCCTGGCCTGCTGCGGATCTCGATCGGACTCGAGGCTGTCGAGGACCTCTGCGCTGACCTCGACAAGGCATTCGAGCACGGGCTGAAGCTCCGCTAGCTCCTGCGTCCGCGCCAGGAGTGTTGCGGGCTGAAACCCAGGACCCGACGCGCCTTGTCAATCGACAGCAGCGTGTCATGCTCCCCGAGGTCGCGAGTAAGCCGCACCCCGGGGAAGACCTCAGCCACCAGCTCTGCGTTGGACCTCGACATGACAGTGTCCGCAGCGGCGATGATGAATCGGTCGAAGCCGCTCGTGTTGAGCTCAAGAGCCTTCAGGACGGCTTGCGCGCCGTCCCTGCCGTCGATGTACCCCCAGAGGTTCCATTTGCGCAGCGTCGCATCCGCGTCGTATCCGGGAAACTGCGCGTAGTCCGTCGGATCCATGACGTTGGAAAAGCGAAGCGCGATGATCTTGAGCGTGGGGTCCCAGCGCACGAGCTCGACCGCCATCTGCTCTTCGAGGTGTTTAACCAGCGCGTACACACTTTCCGGACGAGCGGCGTACTCCTCGTCAACCGGGATATATGGCGGCGGCACATCGAACGGCAATCCGAGCGTTGTCTCACTCGATGCGTACACGATGTTTCGGATGCCCGCCCGACGGGCGGCTTGGAACACGTTGAACGTACAGAGCATGTTGTTGTGGAAGGTGGCGACATCACTGACGATGCCCGGAGCGGGAATCGCGGCAAGGTGAACAAGCCCGTCGAACGCCGGGTTCGCGGCCTGCTCGGGCCCCGCCGAGGGATCATTCTCACCGAAGAGCGCGTCGATCGTCTCGCCGTAGTTCCTCAGGTCGACCCGCACGAAACCCTTACCACCAGGCCCGGTCGCGTCAAGGGTGACAACCTCATGTCCAGCCTGGCTGAGCGCCGCCACCACGCTGCGCCCGAGCTTGCCCGACCCACCGGTTACGGCGATCCTCATTGTTGGCTCCTCTCACGACTGCCGCAGCACAGTCTGCCACCGTTGGCCGGCCCTGACGGTCGGGGCAGCGAGACGCCTCTGTAGCAGGCAAGCTTCAATGGCAGAATCGCGATACCTGCTGCACACCCACTGAAGGAAGAAGCTCGATGACCATCATCAAGATCAATGCGATAACCGTGCCCTCAGACGGCGGTGACGAACTGGCTCGCCGGTTCGCCGCACGCGCCGGCGCAGTCGACGACCAGGCAGGTTTCGAGGGCTTCGAGCTGCTCAAGCCGACCGACGATCGCACCACCTGGCTAGTGATGACCCGCTGGACCGATGATGAGTCGTTCCAGGCCTGGGTGAACTCCCCTGCCTTTGGACATGGGCACCGAGGTGGAACGGAGAAGGCCGACCAGCCCGCGGGGCCTGCGGCCGCCATGAGCAGCGAGCTGTGGTCCTATGAGATCGCCGGCGGCTCGACGCGATGACCCGACACTGATCCGACCGAGCCAGATTGGTCACGATGACCTTGACCGGGTTCCTGCTGGCGCGGATCGGGGGCAGAGCAAGACATCCGCTCGAGAAGCCCTCAGAATGAGCGCCCTTTTCTCCTGCCCGGATGAGGGTTTAACTGTCCAATAACTGGACACGATTGGTAACCACGGCAGCGGCCCACCGGCCGGGCAGCGACTGGCTAAGGGTTGCCGCGCGGCGCTACCTTGCCCGATAGCGTCCTGGCGACTGCCCGGCCAAGGCCAACATCGGATGCATGCCGAGACACGCACTGGCGATTGAAGGGACTCCCGCCTGAGCGCGGCACGAGCTGATCAGCAGGACCGGGATTCGCCCCCCCAGAAGGGGCAGCCACAGAGCTATCGTCAGATCCATTTGGAAAACGGGCAAGGCTGGTCCCTCAGGTGCATGGTTCATCCTGCCGGGTGTCATGTTGGTCTCTGCAGCAACTTTGGCGATATTCGGCTTCGCGTCGTTCCTGCACTTCGTCGCTCGGACTTCCATGACTACCGACCTGGCACGTCGATCTCGGTGACCACGGGCGGATTCACCTGGTACGCCTAGGACGCCTCGATGCACACAAATGACCTACGGTGCAGGCGGGCGGGGCTCAACAACTCGTGCAACTGAGCCCCGTCGCCGGACGAACCACCCTTGCCAACAGTCGCAACTACGTTGCCATCGCCTTGAGCCACAAGATCTCCCTGCGGGCCAATACGTCATCTCGTGCGTTTGCGCCTCTGGCCAAGCTGATGTGGCGCTCTTCGTCGGCCCGCGAATCGAGCTCGTTGCGGTTGCGCGACTGGTCGCCATCAACATCATCACCCCACTGCTACTGGCATTCTGCTCGGTCGTGTTCCTTGCGATCCGGATCGTCCTGCGCGAACGATCGCCTCGCCGTCGAGCTCCCAACCTGTGCCCGGCTAGGTCATGTTGGGCGCGCGTCACGGCTACCATCTGCATTCCGCACTAACCAGGCAGTGCAGGCTCCGCCACGCAGCACCCCACCGATGCAGACCTGGCCCAGACAGGTGCGCACCCCGATCTGCGCCTCGGCACTGGGACAGACCAAGCGGATCTGAGCGACCAATTGTGGCCCAGGCTCCGGCCTGTGCCCAGGGAGTCAGACCCATCTACTCACAGAGCCATGCCGTCTTCCCACCGAACCGGCGCAGCTGCTTCGCGAAGTCACGTCGACGGTCTTGACGTCATCGTGGGAGGCCGCCCGCAGCCTCCCACCAGTGACAGGGCCCCACCCCGGCCGGTGCCGAGTCTTCCGTTCGCGTACTGCTGTTGGATGGTCCCATGCCCCCACAAGAAGCACAGCACGACCTTATCGCCGTCTGTTTCGAGGGCGGGATCGCTGCGATGGTCGGCGATGGGATGAGCGTGGCTGGGAGCCCGAACCAGATCTCCGAGGAGGTGGCGCG
>JGI24140J50213_10000381_pt1 | contig 20851 bp, 14 predicted proteins | sample BarGraIncu00222A_FD_50213 | JGI IMG/M metagenome (IMG submission 50213)
TTCTTATAAAGGAGAGATGGCCGAGTTGGTCGATGGCGCACGCCTGGAAAGTGTGTAAACGCCAAAAGCGTTTCATGGGTTCGAATCCCATTCTCTCCGCTTTACACATATTTTCGCGTTGACCGATTTATTCGATATATCACCTGGAAAATATATAAAGTAACAACTATACTCAACACATTGAGTGCAAGGCTGTCTACCGATCCAAAATCATCCTGATCTGTCGCACTCTTCCCCTGATAAAAGAAAAAAGCCGCTATCACAGCCATTGAATTGTTTAGAAAATGTGCTAATATTGGTGCCCAAAGACTTCCGGTAAAAACAAACAGATAGCCAAAGCCCATTCCCAATAGAAAACGTGGAAGAAAACCATAAAACTGCAAATGAATAGCAGAAAAAAGAAAAGCCGTAATAAAAATGGTCAGGTGTTTTTTCTTTGTCCAATCTTTAATAATAGAAAACAAAGCTCCTCTGAAAAACAACTCTTCACCAAGGGCAGGCAAAAAACAAAACATTATTAAGTTAACTGCTAGATCTTTATACGACTTCATAGCAAGAAACGCATCCGTAAGATCTTTGGCACTATTTTCTTTATCCTGCATCCATTTTTCAGTTCCACTTAACCATCCCGGAAGATGCATTGCCTGATTCAACGTATGGGTAAAATTAATTCCGGGGAGGCAAACTAACATCAAAATTACTATTAGTATATAATTTACCCAGTTCAGATTTTGATTCAATCCTAATTTTTGAATTGGATTCTGCTCAACCAGTAGAAGATATAATGCCGGACCAATCAGAAACAACCCAGCATGCATTGCAATCTGGACGATGCGAAATGCATTCAAAGTATTGATATCTGTCAGATCTGGATTGCTTAAATTTTCAATTATATGATTATATCCTGCCAGTTTCAATATCGCTAAAGCGGTAAAAGAGGCAAGTAGATAACCAAATAGAATTAAAACAATAAACAATACAATCTTGGAACGTCCACTGGTTATGTTTAATAATTGATACTTCATTCCATCAATTTTTTGCGAAAGTACTCATTCAAATTCAAATGTAACTCATTATCCGGTTAACTTTGCACTTCTAAACAAAGAAGAATATACATTGGTTAAATTTGGCGATCTCATTTTGAATGAATTCCCGGTAATACTGGCTCCCATGGAGGATATTACTGACCCACCTTTTCGTGTAATTTGTAAAAAAATGGGTGCAGATCTCATGTTTACTGAATTCATTTCATCGGATGGATTGATCCGTGAAGCCATAAAAAGTACACGAAAACTAGAATTTGATGAATCTGAACGACCCATTGGGATCCAGATTTTCGGGAGTGAAGTAAATGCAATGCGTGAAGCCACATTAGTGGCTGAAAGTGTAAATCCTGATTTAATAGATTTAAACTTTGGTTGTCCGGTCAGAAAAGTAGCTGGCAAAGGAGGTGGGGCCGGCTTGTTGAAAGATATTCCAAGAATGATTGAAATCACAGAAGCCGTTGTAAAGGCTACCAGGTTGCCGGTAACAGTGAAAACACGACTTGGTTGGGATGATGAAAGCAGATTTATTGTCGAAATAGCAGAAAGGCTCCAGGATACCGGAATTAAAGGAATCACTATTCATGGAAGGACCCGGGCCCAGATGTATAAAGGAGAAGCCGACTGGTCACTGATCGGTGCTGTAAAAAACAATCCCAGGATGCATATTCCGGTGATCGGAAATGGCGATATAGATAGTCCTGAGAAAGCCCTCGAAATGAAGAATCGCTTTGGAGTCGATGGCATCATGATTGGACGTGCAGTAATTGGAAACCCAACTATTTTCAGATCCGTTAAACATTATCTGGCAACGGGTCAACTTCTACCCGATCCAACAGTCAAGGAACGCGTCGAACTGTGCAGATCACATTTACAAAAATCAATAGCCTGGAAAGGAGAACATGTTGGAATAGTAGAGATGCGCAAACATTATTCAGGATACTTCAAGGGGTTGAAAGATTTCAAACCCACTAAGGTTAAATTATTAACAGCTTTGGATGCAAATCAGCTTTTTGAATTATTACATCAAATAGAAATCGCTTATATCTAAAAAATGATTTTAAAAATATTATATTTGTTTCAGAAAAACATCTTCATTTAGAATCATTTATTGTATATTTACCCAACATCTCATAAAATCAATCATAGCGTGGATTCATTCAAGATTTTTATAGTTGAAGATGACTTAATATACGCCAAGATCCTGGCTTATCATTTATCTCTCAATCCTGAATATGAAACTGAAATTTTCAGAGACGGTCAGAGCTTATTGAAAAATCTATACAAGAACCCGTCTATCATCTCATTAGATTATAACCTGCCTGATTTGTCAGGCATGGAAATCTTAAAACGCATCAGGGAATATAATGCTGATATACCGGTAATCATTGTTTCGGGTCAACAGGATGTGCTTACAGCCGTAGAATTACTTAAAAAGGGCGCTTACGATTATATCATTAAAGATCAGGACACAAAAGAGCGGTTATGGAATATAGCCCGCAATATTCGCGAACATATCAATTTAAAACAGCAGATTACATTTTTACAGGAAGAGATAGGCAAAAAATACGAATTTAATAAAATCATTAAAGGTGAAAGTCCTGCCATACATCAGGTTTTCAAATTAATGGAAAAGGCAATATTGAGTAATATCACTGTATCCATCAAAGGTGATACCGGGACTGGTAAAGAACTGGTTGCAAAATCCATTCATTTTAATTCCTCAAGAAAAAAGGAACCATTCGTCGCTGTAAATGTTACAGCTATACCCCATGATCTGATTGAAGCAGAATTATTTGGCCATGAGAAAGGCGCTTTTACAGGTGCTGCCGGTCGAAGGATCGGTAAATTTGAAGAGGCCAATAATGGAACTATTTTCCTTGATGAGATTGGTGATATGGATTTAAATATGCAGGCAAAACTGCTAAGGGTTATTCAGGAAGAAGAAATTACCCGCATTGGCAGCAATCAACCTGTAAAACTAAACTTCAGATTAATTGTTGCAACCCATCGAAATCTGGCCGATGAGGTTAAGAAAGGAACCTTCAGGGAGGATCTTTATTACAGACTTTTGGGTCTACCGATTGAATTACCGCCTCTTCGTAACCGTGCAAATGATGTGATCCTGTTGGCACTTTCTTTTATGGAAAGTTTTTGCAAACAAAACCGTTTTGGGAAAAAAACATTATCTGCCAAGGCTATTGAAAAGTTGAAGGCATATTCTTATCCCGGGAATGTAAGGGAACTTAAGGCAGTCATTGAACTGGCATGTGTGATGTCAGAAGGAACAGCGATTACACCTGATGATATTTCATTTACTTCGGGAAATACCGTCAATGAATTAATAAAAGATGAAATGACCCTGGATGATTATGACAGAATAATTATCCGCCAATATCTTAAACGTTACAATAACAAAGTCAGACAGGTAGCATCAATATTAGGTATTGGAAAAACAACCATCTACCGGTTATTGAAAGACGAATTGGTATAATTAGTCTTTTTTAACCAACCATCAACAAAATATTGATTGATTTCTTCATCAGGATGATGCACAATTCCGTGAATACCCAATTCCCGACCTGCCAGAATATTTTCTTCAAGGTCATCAATATACAATGACTCTAGAGGATTAATCTTTCCGGTTTCCAGCATTGTTGTATATATTTCCAGATCAGGTTTACGCATTTTCATCTTATGTGAGTAAAAACATCCGGTAAACAAATCATCCAAACACTTTACACCAAGATTATTAATCGCATATTGATTAAAATAATTATAATGTATTTCATTGGTATTACTCAATAAATAGACATTGTAATTATCTTTTAACTCCTTTAGCAAATCAAAACGTGACTTTGGGAAATTTATTATCATTGAATTCCAGGCATTTTCTATTTGCTCATCTGTAAATTTCAACCCCGATACCTCTCTCATTCCATCGCAAAACTCGGCCGGAGTAATCAGACCTTTCTCTAAATCAAGATATAATCCCTTTGAAACTGCTAATTCATGGACCTTTTCAATATTTTTTACACCCATCTCCCTGAATGACTGTCCTACACGTATCGGCTCAATGTCTATAATCACACCACCAAAGTCAAAAATCAAATTCTTAATCATAAATTCAAACGGATAATTAAAATGTATAAATAGGTGGAATTGCTATTTAGTAAGTCTTTCCACGATGCAAAGTTACCGGTTTTTAATGCAAATCACGATTAAAGCTTTATCAGAATAGTTTATAATTGAAAATAAAACAATACAATATTCGGTAAACCAAACAATTCTAATAATTAATCAAGCATAAACAAGAAAATCAACACAATTGATAATAGGATTCTACGATTTTTTTGTATTTTTGCAAACACAACAGACAGAAATGTCTAGGTCCTATAGCTCAGTTGGTTAGAGCAACTGACTCATAATCAGTAGGTCCCTGGTTCAAGCCCAGGTGGGACCACCCAATAAATCAACCACTTACAGTTTACTCGGTAGGTGGTTTTTTCTTTTCCGTTAAGTTCACGCCAGGTTATGAGGATTTATTGTAATGTTCAGACATTTCTTCATCAGTTCCATTGTTGTCATTTCCTGCAAGGATACTTGATCTTCTATCAAGACCTTTTACCTTATCGTTCACTACTAATGCTCCTAATAAATGCAACATAAGGTGGTTTGAAACCAACTCCTATAATTCAGTTCCGAGGGGCCAAGCTCATCTTTATTACAACTTAAGAGTTTTATTCGAACACTCTCTCTCATAATACACTCAGAGACTATAAAAGCTTCTTGTTTTTTGAATGATGTTTCTTTAAATAAAAAGTTCAGGAATAAATACATCAAAATCAAACCCGTCAGTGGTAGTGAGGAATAAAATACAGCCCTGGTTATGGCAAAAGTTGTCCTTACTCTTCTGTATCTACCTTAATAAGCGCTACTTTGCGAGGATATAAACGTTTAAATATGACGGTATCTATTTCTGAGTGCTGAGTTTATAACTTTCTCATTTTAATTTAAATTTGTAAATAATAAAAGTAACTAAATGAGAAAAATTAAACGACTTATTTTTATAATATTTTTGACCGGAGCAACTGCTATTTCCGTTAAAGCCCAAAATCCAATTATACAGACAAAATTTACTGCAGATCCTGCACCAATGGTTTTCAACGACACTGTATTTTTGTATACCAGTCATGATGAAGACGATGCTAATGGTTTTAAAATGCAAAACTGGCTCCTTTACACTTCAACGGATATGGTCAATTGGACTGATCATGGTGTAATTGCCTCATTGAAGGATTTCAAATGGGTTCCATACGACAATGGTGCCTGGGCGCCCCAATGTGTTCGCAGGAACAATAAGTTCTATATGTACTGTCCAATGCCGGGAGGTACAGGAATTGGGGTATTGGTTTCTGATAGTCCTTATGGCCCTTTTAAAGATGCACTTGGAAAAGCGCTGATAAAAAACGGTTCACAAGATATTGATCCAACCGTATTGATTAATGATGATGGGCAGGCCTATCTTTACTGGGGGAATCCCAATCTTTATTATGTTAAACTCAATGAGGATATGATTTCTTACAATGGTGGAATTGTGAAGGATTCATCTATTGCCAAGATAAAATGTCAGCCCGATATTTTTCATTATCAGGAAGGACCGTGGGCATATAAACGCAATGGCCTGTACTATATGGCCTATGCTTCAACATGTTGTCCTGAAGGAATAGGATATGCGATGAGTAATTCTCCTATTGGACCTTGGGTTTATAAGGGTGCAATCATGGATGGGGATCCTCGTTCCAGTGGAAATCATCCGGGCATCATCGACTATAAAGGAAACACTTATGTGTTCGGGTTCAATTATGCTGTTTTGAAACAAACTATGTCTAAGCATTATGAAAGAAGGTCGGTATGTCTTGAAAAATTAACTTTTAATGCAGATGGTACGATTCAGAAACTTCCATTTTGGTCAACAACAGGGGTAAAGCAACTTGCCACACTGAATCCATATAATCGGGTAGAGGCAGAAACAATAGCTTTTAGTGAGGGCGTTATGACCGATAGGCTATCGGAAGTTTTCCGCGATCAGGCAAGGAAATCAACAGACCGAATATTTGTTACTTCTATTCACAATGGAGATTACATCAAGGTGCAAGGGGTTGATTTTTCAAAAGGGGCAATTTCAATCGATGTTTGTGCAGCCGCTATGAATGGTGGAAAAATGGAAATTCATACCGACAATATTGACGGTCCACTTAAGGGAACGGTTAATATAAATAGTTCTGGTGAAGGGGATGTATGGAAAACAATCAACACCCCGGTAATAAATATTAAGGGTGTTCATGATTTGTATTTTGTATTCAAAGGTGAAAAAGACTTGTTCAGATTCGACTGGTGGAAGTTTAAAGAACAATAAGTTTTTCACTATTAACTTGCAAACTGATTTATTTTATTTTTTTTGTCAATGGAAGAGTTTGAACACGTTTATTGCTCTAAGTTACTTCTTGTCTTAATAATGGTAAGATACGAAACTTTCCTTTTTTTTGTAAATAATTCGGGCTAAATCAATTATAAATGGAACAATTACTAAAGAAGATCACCATGATGAATTACAAATTATTAGCTTTTTTTGTAGGGGCTGTATTTACCAGCTTATTCGGGTTAGCTCAGACTAGCCAGACTTCAATTGTTGAAGACTTCAAGCCTTCTTCTATAAATCAACCGGGGCAAGAGTACCCGAAAGTCAATTCACAAGGTTATGCACGTTTTCGTATAGTTGCACCTAAGGCACAAGACGTTGTAGTAAGTCTTGGACTTGGTGGTACTAAAGGAGGAACTCCTCTTACTAAAACAGAGGATGGCTCATGGATGGGAACAACCTCAGGACCAATGGAAGAAGGTTTCCATTATTACCACTTAACTGTTGATGGAGGCGTATTTAATGATCCGGGTACTTTGAATTTCTATGGCTCCACCCGTTGGGAAAGCGGAATAGAAATACCTGCTCACGATCAGGATTTTTATACGCTGAAAGATGTTCCTCACGGAAAAGTACAACAGGTACTTTTCCCATCCAAAAGTACAAATACCTCACGCAGAGCTTTTGTATATACTCCTCCCAGTTATGACAAAGATGCAAAAACAAAATATCCTGTTTTTTATTTACAACATGGTTGGGGAGAGGATGAAACTGCCTGGAGTAACCAGGGGCATGTTAATCTTATCATGGACAACATGATTGCAGAAGGCAAGATTAAACCTTTCATCATTGTAATGACTTACGGAATGACTAATGATACTAAACCGGGTGGTATCCGAAGTTTTAATGTTACTTCATTCCAGACCGTTTTGGTTGATGAACTGATTCCTTATATAGATGCTAATTTCCGTACAATTTCAGATCAGCCTCATCGCGCAATGGGTGGTCTTTCGATGGGTGGCATGGAAACTCACGCCATTACACTTGCCCGGCCTGAAGTTTTCTCTTACTACGCACTATTGAGTGGAGGTATCTATACTCCTACTGAAATCAAAGACAAGTCTAAAGTCAAACTTATCTTTATGAGCTGTGGAAGCTTTGAAAACCCTGACGGTGTCAAGAAAGCAGCGGTTACGCTAAAAGAAGCCGAATTTAATGCTGTTTCATTTGTTTCAGAGAATACGCGTCACGAGTTTCAGACTTGGCGTCGCAGTATACTTGAACTGGCTCCACTACTTTTTAAATAGGGTCTGCTGGAATCAATGTGGGGGGCGAGTAGCCGAGGTTTAATGGGGTCAGGAATCATTTCTTCTAAATGATTCCTGACCCCATTAAACTGACCCCATTAAACCATGTTTCTTATATTATTGAGAGAAATAGAATTGTTGAACATGGGGACGGAAATAAAGTCAATATATAGGACATTCTAGTTCATTTGCCACCAAAAACTTGGATTACTGATCAGAAATCCTGTAGTTGTTTTTCCAGATTCTTTATCCATCGGGACCAGATTCTAAAAGAGAAAAACATCATTTGAATAAGGACAATTACCAGAAATAAGAGCATCAGACTTTTTTCTCTTGTAAAGTCAATCACTGATGTGAAAAAGATAAGGAATGATATGGAATACAAGACAGAAACAATCACAGAACAGATAGCTAACTGTTTGATTCTCTTTGAATAATTCTGAATTGAAAGTTTCAGATTTAGGCCCATAACAGGTCTTTCGATTGAAAGATAGCCCATTACATCATTAAGAATGTACAACAGCACACTGCTTACAAGCAAAGCATTAACAAGGAATGATTTCTTGTCACCATCAAACCAGTCATAATAAACCAGTAGAAAAAAAGTCAAACCAATCGTTTCTGCAATCAGCTTTAACTTGATCTTTTTCGTTGAGGGGTGATTTTTGGTCATCCTGAACAATTTATTTTCACTCTTTAATTCACCGCCGGCAATTTGCCAACCTGATTTTAAATCATTTAGTTCCATTGTTTTTTTTAAAAATTTCTTTCAGTTTATTTTTAATTCTGTTTAATCTTACGCCAATGTTGTTTTCACTGATGCCTGCTATTTCAGCAATTTCCTGATAATTAAAACCTTCCAGATATAGGGAAATGATGGCTTTCTCCACATCGTTCAGTTTATGCAACGCCCAAAACAATCTTTCCTCATTTTCAGAAACATTCTTTTCTCCTGATGGATGCAAGTTTTCAGGCAAAGTCTCAAAGTAATCGATTGGGGGCTTGGTTTTGCGATAAATAGCAATTGCAGTATTTAAGGCAATCCTGTAGATCCATGAACTTACTTTCGATTCATTTTTGAAAGCAGGATATGATTTCCAAAGCTGATATACTATTTCCTAAAAAAGGTCTTCCTGATCTTCTTTCTTATCCCGATACACTTTGCAAACCTTGTAAATTATCTTCTGATATTCATGAATTGCCTTTAAAAACTCCTTTTCCATATTAAGGTTGTTTATCAATAGAATTTGCTCCAGCACATTTCAGAAAAGGAATCTTCCTCATATTTTGTACATTTTAACCATAAATTCACTATTAAGTTTTATAAAGCATTAGTTGCAAATAAGGGTACAAAACTTACAGTTGTTTTAAAATATTTTGTAACAGTAGGAAAATGGATCAGCTTCTTTTGTTATTACTTTGATTGAGCAGCAATAAGAACTTGAGGCTTAATGGGGTCAGGAATCATTTATTAGGTTTAATGGGGTCAGGAATCATTTATTAGAAATGACTCCTGACCCCATTAAAACATATTTTGCAACAAATGCAATTCTAAAATCAATAATTTGATCTTAATATTACATGTTTTGTCGTTTTTAAGCAAATATGATGTAATTTTATAGTCTAAAACTGAAGGGATTAATGGGTTGTCAATCCTTATCCCAATTTTCTCTCAGAATATTTACGGATCACCGGTAAAACAGTCTCAAAAATCTCCCCAAGCAGGCAAGCATATTCCCAAATAACTAAGGTAATATTTCCATATAACTCCCTTGAAAGCCATATCGAAGCCATATCGAAGCCATATTGAAGCCATATTGGTCCCAACTATTGTGATATGAGATCGACATGGCTTTAATATGGCTTCAATTTGAGTCTGAAATGACATTGATTTAAGTCATATGGAAATATTAGGGGAGTATTCCGGGAATATTCACCTGATTTAATGAAGAAATTTTGACAACTTTTGCGGAATGTTTTAATCCGCCATGGTGAAAAAAACTATTGCAGAAAACTTCAATATAGATGGAGTCTTAGGCAAATAAAGGTACAACAATTTCATAGATATTCCAAATTTATATTTAGCGAAATAATGGGATCAGCCACAAATTCAATAGAATCAGATAAAATGGTGGTCGAGTAGGCATGGGCTGAAATGCCCATGCCTACTCGACCACCATTTTTATGTTTTCATAATATCCTATAATCTTTTTAAAAAATGTGTTAAACTTTAGTAATTCACTATATTTACCAACAGAATGTTTACAATTTCCTGATGCACTTAAAATACTAATTATAAGCTTATATGAAAAAATCAAAACTCTTTTGCGGTTCAATTTTCATTCTATTCTTTTCAATCTTTAGTTTAAACTGTGCTTTAGCGGCAAACCCCGCCCCTCTTACCGATGTATATAACGGTGGGCGTGGTACCAGCTTCAACCAGAACTGGAAATTCTTCAGAGGGGATGCCAGTGGCGCTAACGAAATAGAATTCAACGATGCTTCCTGGCGGAATTTGTCGGTCCCTCACGACTGGAGTATTGAACTTCCATTCAACAGAAGATCGGCTTCAGGCGGAGGCGGAGGCTATTTAGAAGGAGGAATCGGTTGGTACCGGAAATCTTTTGTCCTGCCACAAAGCAGTACCGGTAAAAGAATAACCATTCAATTCGAAGGTGTTTACATGAACAGTTCTGTTTGGATCAATGGGCATTTACTGGGTTTGCGTCCTTATGGTTACAGCTCATTTGAATATAACCTGACTCCATTTATTCACACAGGATCTACCCCAAATGTTATTGCTGTAAAAGTAGATAACACTCAGCCCAGCAGTCGTTGGTATTCGGGTAGCGGAATATACAGAAATGTCTGGTTGACAGTTACCGACCCTGTATATATTGCTTATTGCGGTTCGTTTGTGACTACTTCTGATATTAATCAAAGCTCTGCCACTATTCATGCAACCACACGGTTAGAAAACAATTCTTCGGTGACAAAAAAAGTGTCGGTGACAACTAATATTTACGACAAATCATGGAAACTTTTGACTACAATTGTCAGCGATCCAATTTCTGTGCTCAAAGACAGCGCCTTCCAATACACCTGTTCAAAAACTATAATTAAACCAATATTATGGTCATTGACAGACCCGTATCTGTATCATATTAAAACAAGCATTGTAGAAAATAAAAACATACTGGATAATTTCAGCACTACATTCGGAATTCGTAAAGTTTCAATAAATCCTGCAACTGGATTCTGGCTTAATGATAAAAACATCAAGCTGCAAGGCGTTTGTATGCATCATGATCTGGGAAGTTTGGGCTCCGCACAAAATTACAGGGCACTGGAACGTCAGGTCGAAATACTTCAATCAATGGGATGCAATGCCATTCGGACTTCGCATAATCCCCCCACACCTGAATTACTTGAAATTTGCGACAGGTTAGGAGTAGTTGTTATGGATGAAGCTTTCGATTGTTGGGAAAAAGGGAAAAACACCAATGATTATGGAAAAAGCTTTGATGCATGGGCACAACAGGATGTGAAAGATTGGGTACGTCGCGACCGTAATCATGCAAGTGTCGTGATTTGGAGCATCGGAAACGAGATTCCGGAACAGGGCGAACCAAAGGGACTAACCATCGCAAAGGATTTAATTAAATGGGTTCATGCTGATGATACCACACGACTCATTTCTCAGGCGCTTAATTACCAGGGTCTTTTAGGTCCGATAATGGATATGGTGGGTTATAATTATGCTGCAGGGGCCAACTATGATAATGACCATAAAAAAAATCCAAACTGGGTGATTTTTGGCAGCGAAACTTCTTCGGCAGTAAGATCACGTGGGGTTTATCATTTCCCAACCAATGTGAACATCCTCACCGCTCCCGATATGCAATGTTCTTCGTACGACAATTCAGTTGTTGGATGGGGACATAGTGCAGAGGATTCATGGCAAACAGATCATGCAAGATCATTCGTTGCAGGTCAGTTTATCTGGACCGGCTTCGATTATATCGGTGAACCTACTCCTTATGGATGGCCTGCCAAGAGCTCTTATTTTGGAATTATTGATATGTGTGGCTTCCCGAAAGACATTTATTATTTCTATCAAAGCCAGTGGACGTCGAAACCAATGGTTCATCTTTTGCCACATTGGAACTGGGCGCCGGGCGATACTATTCCGGTTTGGGCTTATTCAAACTGCGACAGCGTTTCCTTGTCAATAAATGGAAAACCGGTGGGATCAAAAAAAATGAATGACTTTAAGCCCTTTCATGTGGAATGGAAAATTCCATTTATTGCAGGAAAAGTCAGGGCACAAGCATTTAGAAATGGTAAAGTTGTTGCAAAAGATAGTATTATTACCGCTGGAGCTGATTCAAGAATCGGATTAAAAACCGATCGTAATGTTATACAGGCTGACGGTAATGATCAGGCATTTATTGAAACAGACATACTTGATGCGAATGGGACGCTGAGCCCAAATGCTGATAGCCAAATTAATTATACCATAACTGGTCCGGGGAAAATCGTTGGTGTAGACAATGGAAATCCAATTAGCTTAGAATCATTTAAAGGAAACACCCGGAAGGTGTTTAGCGGAAAATGTTTAGCAATCGTTCAATCTACAGGGCTTGCAGGACAAATTACAGTTACTGCAACAACTGCTCCCGTTATGAATAACGTTGCACTACTCAAGCCTTCACATGCCGATTCTGAAGACATTTACGAATTAACAAACCTGGCTTATAAGAAAAAGGCAACTGCTGACAGTTATCAACCGGATAATCCCATTCCATCCGGAAATGATGGTAACATTGCCTCGCGCTGGTGTGCGATTGATGCCAATGTTGGCCATTGGTGGCAAGTTGATTTGGGCGCGAATCACGACCTGACCGGTACTGAGATTTTATGGGAAAAGAACAATCCCTACCAATATAAAATCGAGATTTCAAAAGACAATGTAACATGGAAACTGGCAGTAGATAAAACCACCAATAACCGCTCTTCACAACGCATGACAGACAGTTTCTCGGACAATGCCCGTTATATCAAAATAACAATTACAGGTGGTTTAGGCGGAAGCTGGGCAAGTTTTTCTGAATTCAAAGTTTTTGATGGCACTACTTCTATCTCAACGCAAAAGAATGTTGCTACCAAAGGTAATGACGGTAATTTAAATTCTTATTGGAGTGCAGCTGATGGGAATCCGGGGCATTCATGGGATGTTGATTTAGGCAAAAATTTCAATTTAACTCAAAGTGAGGTCGTATGGCTCAACGCAGGAACGGCTTACAAATATAAAATTGAAACTTCAACTGACAATGTAAATTGGAACCTAAGCGTAGACAAAACACAAAATTCTGAAATTCAGGCAATCCAAACTGACAATTTTAAAGCATCAGCACGATATGTCAGGATAACAATTACTGGAGGAACCACTCAACGCAACAGGGCCGGCTTTTCTGAATTCCGTTTATTCGATGGGTTATCGACTACTATTAGTCCGGCTACCGTTAAAATTAATTGTGTGAAACCGGTATTAAACAACTTAAAACATTGAGAACAATTTAAATGTAGTATTTTCTTTTGCCCGTAGGGCATAAATATCAATAGAAATATGCTCATCCCCTCCTTTTTTGCCCCTAGGGCATTAACATAAAAGGTTGATCCCCTACGGGGAAAAGATGTATTTTGGATTTGTGTCTATTGATATTTATCCCCTACGGGGAAATTTAAACAGTTTCTCAGTTGCTTTTAAACTGATTTTTTAATCTAAATATCAAGTTATTCTGTTAAAATTTCAAAATCCCTCTAATACACTAAACTGATTTTTAAATAACAACTGGAATTTTTGTATTTTTGCTGTCGATAAACCGCTCTTTATGAAAAAAGTACTTTTGATTATCTTATTATTTACAACTGTAATGGCGTCAGCTCAGGACAGTAAACTTGGAATACTTAAACGTTTGACTACCCGTGTGGATTTGTTTACAGACATATGGCAAATAAAAAACGATTCTATCAAACCGGGAACTATAAACCCCGGTATAAGTTTCTATATAATGCTCGACAACCCTATGGGCGAAGGTAAAACTCCCTGGAGTTGGGCAATTGGTGCAGGTCTAACATCAGAAAACCTGTATAACAATGTGCTTATTGGTTACAAAACAAACACATCAGGTGTCTATGAAACCTATTTCTACAAAGTACCTAAGGCAACTTCTACTGGTGTTGCAATAACTTACAAAAAAGATAAAATGGTATATTCCTTTTTAGATCTGCCATTTGAATTTCGCTACAGGACAGAAAAGGGCTTTAAATTAGCTGCCGGTCTTAAATATGGTTTAATGCTCGGATTTCATACCAAATACAAAGGTGATGATCCTGCCGGCAAACTTGGCTCGGGGAAGATGAAAGATGCAACAACGACTAACTTACAGTCAAGTCGTTATGGCGTAACTTTTGCAGTTGGGTATAAATCATTAATGTTTAACGCTTACTATCAATTATCGAAGACGTATAAAGATAATCTGGGTCCTGATATGTATCCAATTTCACTTGGTATTTCTTTGCATCCTTTTAAATAAGAGGAAACATATAAACAACTATCATTAATAAAACTCCCACGATGTAACCGGCATATACCTGCGGTGGATTGTGGGAGTTTACTTTTAAACGGGCATACCCTACGAGACCCGAAAGAAGTATCAAAATGCTCAGCAACAGGAAAATATCAACTCCAATCCTGAAAGCAAAACCAAGAAAAACGCCTGTAAGTCCCCCCATTCCCAGCATATGGAGACTTATTTTCCAGAAATAATTTATTCCCATTGCAATAATCAAAGCGCCAATTCCACCCAGCAGAAATTGATAATAGATCACAGGCAATCCTGTCCTGCTCAATAATACATATCCGATAATCCAGAATATTGTTGTCAATAACAATGGATAAAATCGTTCTGAACGCATTTCCATCTGCATTGACGTAATGATCCCCCTACGATGCATCATCCAGATCATCATTGCCGGCATGGCAAATGTTACGGTGAAAAACATGCTGATAATCCATAACCTCACCGTGAAAGGAATCATAAATGCCAAAAAGACATCCATATTCAAAAGAAATATGATGATATAGGTGGGTACTAATAATGGATGTAGGATGTATGAGACAATAGTGGCAACAGGATTTTTCATTCTTTAGAGTTCTTTGCGCAAACGGGCAACAGGGATATTCAGCAATTCACGATATTTTGCCACTGTTCTGCGTGCAATATTATAACCTTTATCGCGAAGGATATCAGTCAACTGTTCATCTGTAAGCGGTTTATGCTTCTTTTCGCCTGATATACAATCTGAAAGTATCTTTTTAATCTCACGTGTTGAAACCTCTTCACCGGTATCTGTTTGCATTGATTCAGAGAAAAAGCTTTTCAAAAGGAAAGTTCCAAAAGGAGTCTGTACATATTTACTGTTGGCAACACGCGATATGGTTGAAATATCCAGAAATACAATTTCAGCGATATCTTTCAAGATCATCGGTCTGAGTTTTGTCTCGTCACCGGTTAGAAAATATTCTTTCTGATATTTCATGATGGCATTCATCGTCAGATACAGTGTATTCTGACGTTGTTTGATGGCATCAATAAACCACTTGGCAGAATCAATTTTCTGTTTTATAAAAGTGAGCGCATCTTTCTGGGCGTTACTTTTGCTTTTACTTTCGGCATAAGTTTCAAGCATTTCAGTGTAGGTCCGACTAAGTCTCAGTTCAGGAGTATTTTTTGAATTAAGCTGTAAATCGAGAATCCCTTCTTTATTTGTTATAATAAAATCGGGCATGATATAATGATTTCCTTTACCGGAATCACCCAATGAGCCACCCGGCTTAGGATTAAGCTTAAGGATTTCATCGATGCTTTTCTTCAGATCTTCTTCAGAAATATGTGCCTTCTTGGTGATCTTATCGTAATGTTTCCGGGTGAATTCTTCAAAATATTTGCTGAGAATCAAAGTTGCCAGCTTCACAGTATGCGTTTGAACTTTCCGGTTCAACTGTAGCAATAGACATTCCTGCAAAGTACGTGCGCCTATCCCTGCGGGATCTAAATCCTGGACAAGCTTTAAAACCTGGTTTAATTCTTCTTTGGTAGTATGAATATTTTGAGAAAATGCCAAATCATCAATCATTGCATTTAAATCGCGCCCAAGGTAACCGGCATCATCCAGATTCCCAACAATATTGAGCCCAATCTGCAGTGTCCGGTCATCCATCACCCGCAATCCAAGTTGCTCCATCAGGTTTTCCTGAAACGAGATCCCGGAAACAAAAGGTGTTTCTCTGTATTCATCGTCAGCACTGGAATTATTTGAAGCAAGCTTATACTCAGGAATCTCATCCTGATCAACATAGTCTGTTATATCAAACTCGTCATCGTTGTGTTCTTCCGGTTCATCCTCCTGATCACTGTCCGTTTGAGATTCTTCAAATTCAGCATCTGTCAACTCTTCTAAAACAGGATTTTCTTCGATTTCCTGTTTTATTCTTTGCTCTAAAGCAATTGTAGGCACCTGCAACAGCTTGATCAACAAGATCTGCTGGGGTGATAATTTCTGCAATAACTTTTGCTGGAGCCTTTGATTTAACATATTCTGATATCGTTTAATTCAAGTAGAAATTATAAAGCTACAAATATATTGGCCTTTGTAATTCCTTTCATGAATTACAAATATAATTAAAAGTCTGCATTTTGTGGTGTTCTTGGAAAAGGAATTACATCACGAATATTACTCATACCGGTAACGAATAGCATAAGTCTTTCAAATCCAAGGCCAAAACCACTATGCGGAGCCGTTCCAAACTTGCGTGTATCAAGATACCACCACATATCTTTTTCAGGAATACCCAATTCCCGGATGCGTTCAGTCAATTTTTCATAGTTTTCTTCGCGCTGTGAACCCCCGATAATTTCACCAATCTTTGGAAAAAGTACATCCATCGCGCGAACGGTGAGGTTGTCATCATTCTGCTTCATGTAGAAAGCCTTTATTGCTTTCGGATACCCGGTAAGAATTACCGGACACTTAAATGCCTGCTCAACCAGATAACGTTCGTGTTCACTTTGCAAATCGATTCCCCACATGACAGGGAACTCAAACTTCTGTCCTGAAGCAAGGAGTATTTCGATAGCTTCGGTATATGTCAGTCGTTTAAAATCATTGTTGACCACAAAATTTAATCGTTCCAACAATTCAGCATCATACATCTTGGTGAGGAACTCCAGATCATCTTTGCAATTCTCGAGTGCGTAAGAGATCAAATATTTCAGGAAATCTTCAGCAAGGTCCATGTTATCATGGATATCGAAAAACGCCATCTCCGGTTCAACCATCCAGAATTCAGCAAGGTGACGAGGAGTGTTCGAGTTTTCCGCACGGAAAGTAGGTCCGAATGTGTAGATCTCTGACAATGCCATCGCGCCCAGTTCGCCTTCGAGCTGTCCAGATACAGTCAGGTTAGTGCCCTTTCCAAAGAAATCTTCTTTGAAATTTATGGTACCGTCTTCATTCAGAGGAATATTGTTTAAATCCAAAGTGGTTACTTTGAACATTTCGCCTGCTCCTTCAGCATCCGATCCTGTGATAATCGGCGTATGCAGGTAGAAAAAGCCTCTGTCATTAAAATATTTATGAATGGCAAATGCCATGTGATGACGCATTCTTAAAACAGCTCCAAAAGTATTAGTACGGGGACGCAAATGCGCTATTTCACGAAGGAATTCGAGCGTATGACCTTTTTTTTGAAGTGGATACGTCTCAGCATCAGCTGTTCCGTAAATTTCAATCAACCCGGCATGAATTTCAACTGCCTGGCCAGATCCCTGCGACTCAACCAAAATCCCGTCAATATTCAGACAAGCGCCCGTCGTAATGAGTTTAAGCATTTCCGGGTCTGAACTTGCAACATCAACTACAACTTGTATATTGTTAACCGTTGATCCATCATTCATTGCAATAAAAGCAACGTTTTTATTACCACGTTTGGTTCTAACCCAACCCTTAACATTTACCTCTTTGCCAATTTCTTTACTTGCAAGCAGCTCTCGGATCTTAATCCTCTTGATCGTTTTCATTCTAATTATTTTTTTGCAAAAAAACGACTTTTTCCCCGTATAATCAAGCAATAAGTCAAATGGTTATGTTTTGTATTCATAACTTTTTTCTACGCTTAAAATGTAATATCAAAAAAAAGACAATTTCTACCTCTTAAAAAGCTACATTTAAAAAGGAGTTAGGACAGACTCAGAAAGGAATCGGGCACTGATTTCCCGATAATACCACTATAAAAAACAAGCAGCAACAAGTCGAAAGAAAATTAACAATTTGCTCTTCAATTTTTTTCAATACCAAAACACCAACCCGAAAATATAAAAGGACCATTCTTTGGTCATTCTTGGAACATTCAGAGAATGGTCAAAAAATGGTCAAGGTTTTAAAAAAAACTGGTTTTAAAAAAAGGCCTAAAATCGTTTCGTGATTTCAGGCCTTCTGGAAAAATTTATATTAAATATTAACAACTTTTAATTTGGAGGAGCCGCTGGCGCATTTGAGGCTTCTGCCGCATGGCCTTTCAGCGGATTGCTAAGCAGAATCATCATTGTTGCAGCAGAGAGCGCGATATAAGCGGTCTTCTTGATGGCTTCACCGCGGGTAATTAATTTCCCGTTTGGCGCTGCCATTTCCTCATTTACTATTTCTTCTAGTTTCTTTTTCATAATTTATTCTCCTTATATTTAATTAAATTATATTAACTTATTCTCTTACCAGAATTTTAAATCCACTAATCTTACCATTATCATTTACAGAGAGAACGTATGCTCCGATCTTATTGTTCTTCAAAGGAATGATATTGACGCTTCCTTCTTCGAGTGTCTTGACCAGAACTACCCTTCCATAAATATCATACAGCGTTGCAACGGTGTTCTTGCTTACATTTCCAATTACCCGAATTTCAACGTTCCTGTCGGCGTAAGCGAATAACTTGCCTACCAATGATCCCTGATCTACACCACTGATTGCTTTCGAAGTGTACAGTCTGAAACGATCGGTTATGCTTGTTTTAGGATCAACAGTTACTGTATAATTGGCCTTTGAAATGTCAGTAATCGTTCTGGCAACAAGGTCTTCGAGTATTACTTTGCAATCTGAAGGAATATTTACCAAATCTGCAGAGAATACTACCTGACCACCGGTGTTGTAATCAAGACCGATCGGGATGAGCATTCCACTTTCGTTATCCGGCAAAGCCTGAATTGCAAAAGGAATTCCTGTGTTACCATCAACAAGGTGTGAGTAGACAGCGATGTCAGCACTTTCCTTGAGCAATCCTGCATCATAAGTTGGATCTAGTCCTTTATGCATGGCATTGTTGAATGCGAGGTAAGTTGTACTTGTCTGACCACCTGCAGTAGCATGGAGTTTGATGATTGGCCATACTGCCTTGGTTGCTTTGAACCCTAATGTTGGGTTGTGAATCTGCATATTTCTGTTAAAAGTCAGAGAAGTAGCACCTGAATTCATCTTTACAAAGAACCCCTGGCCTTGTTGTACATCGTAACCGTTATCAAGCGGAGTATTAGAAATAATGGTATACTTGCCTGGTTGTCCATTGCTTGCATCGGGTTGATCCCAGATATAAATTACTCCATAATTAGGATCAAGATTAGTTGCGTTTATACCATTCTCATTCAGGAAGTTAGCCGTTGCGCTACTGTTGCTGTTTATTCCGATTGTTGAAGAATAAGGGTTACCAACACAGTTCCAGCTACCTGCAATCAAGCCTGTTATTGTCTGAGGTCCTGCCTGTAGAGATCCGTTAAAAGTAACGATGTCACTTACATTGGTGTGGATTGCAAATCCCTTACCTGAACCGACATTACCATTTGCCAAGCCATCCGTAAAGAAGAGATTCCATTTATTGTTTGCAGGATCATAATCCATCAATCCTCTGCTTACACCATCAGTTCTGGTTGCAATATGCGAATTTCCTGAGATGAAGTTTGCTACTGATTCACCGTTGATTGGACATGATACCATGTGCCATGCACCGGTCGTCATATAACGCTGCGCAACTGTTGTTCCTGTTCCTGCAACTGCATTGACGATCAAAGAACCTGTTCTGCTTGCATCACTCTGGAGGATAATTCCACTTATCTGATTATTCGTAAGTGTACCATTAACAGTCAGAGAACCATCAGGAGCAATGATTAATACGGCACCTGGTTCAATTGTCAGGTTATTACATACTACAGTACCTGTAGCGGCAGTAATTGTTATCGGAGTACCATTATTAGAGATAATCAAATTATTTGTTACTGCGGGAACTACACCACTACACCAGTTTGCAGGATTATTCCAATCACTGTTTACTGCACCGATCCATGTTGGATCTGTCGGTTGAGTTGTGAAGACAACGCTTGTAGAAGCCGAAGAAATACATCCCAGTGAATTGGTAACAGTAAAGTTGTAAGTTGTACCTGCGATTAAGCCTGATAATATGGTACTTGAACCTGCGCCTGTTACTGCTCCCGGATTGATTGTCCAGTTGCCTGATGGTAGACCACTCAGTACTACGCTACCTGTTGCCAGTGCACATGTTGGCTGAGTAATTGTACCTACTACAGGTGCAGTTGGAGGTGTAGGTTGTGAAATGATCACAATATTTGCTGATGCTGGAGAAATACAACCTGTAGCATTAGTAACGGTATAGTTGTAAGTGTTTCCTGCGGCCAGGTTCGAAATAGTTGTTGTAGTCGTTGTACCTGTTATATTGCCTGGATTAATCGTCCAGCTACCTGAAGGTAAACCACTCAATAATACACTACCTGTTGCTGTTGCACATGTTGGTTGTGTAATCGTGCTGACTACCGGAGCAGTTGGGGCTGATTGCTGAGCATTGATCGTTACACTTGTTGCAGGAGATACACATCCTGAAGCGTTCTTTGCAGTTACAGGATAAGTGCCTGGCACTACCAAATTAAATACTCCTGATGCACTATAATTCGTGT
>JGI24140J50213_10000382_pt1 | contig 20790 bp, 16 predicted proteins | sample BarGraIncu00222A_FD_50213 | JGI IMG/M metagenome (IMG submission 50213)
CATCGAATGCAATGGTTTTACCGTAATCTTCACTTATCTGTTTGAGACGGCTGACTAAGTTTTCTGATGGATAGGTTTTACTTTGTGTTTGTCCGAAAGATGAAATCAAAGGTAGTACTGTAAATAGACAGACTATGAGATGTAATTTGTTTTTTTTAAACATTGTTCGTTTTCTTTTATTCATTCGTTTTTTATTTTACTATGAGTGATTAACTAAAAATGATAATGTCACCTGATGGAGCAGTTTTGTATTTAATTTCGTATAAAATGCTGATGGTCTGCATTATTTCATCCAAACTTGTTCCTGTTTTAAAAATGGCGTTGAATTTAGCTCGGTTTAAAGCCTGTCCATCTACTTGCAGATTTACATTGAAACATTGTTTTAAACGAAGCCTCAATTCGCTGATATTGGCATTATTCAGAACAAGACATCCATTAGTCCATACTATAATGTCAGATGTTTTAATTGATTCAGTTTCAGATGTTCGCTTAGCTGTATTATAAATGATTTGTTTGTTGGGTGTTAGCATAGCCAATACCTTGTTTTGAGCACAAACTTCTACTTTCCCTGTTCTGACCGACACTACATTTTGTCCTGTTTGAGTGTAAGCCTTTACGTTGAATGAAGTTCCTCGTACGGTAGTCTGCATGGTTCCGGTATGTATAATAAAGGGTTTCTCTTTGTTTTTAGCTACTTCGAAGAATGCTTCGCCTTCGAGCCAGACTTCACGTTGTTTGCGGTTGAAGGCATGGGTGGCATAGCTGAACGTAGTGCCCCGGTTCATCTGTATGCGGGAACCGTCGGGAAGTCTCACCAACCGGATTTGATCGTTCGTGGTTTGGAAAAGAGTTCTGGCCTGGGCAATTCTATCTGTGTTATGCCCTGTAATACTATGTTGGGTGTAAAAAAGAATGCCCCCACCAAGTAGGATGAAAATAACTGCGGCGGCTGCGTAGCGCTGAAAGTAAGTTGGCAGCCGAAAGGTTTTGCGTTTTTCTTCAAACCGGAGCTGTATGCTTATATTATCCCACACTTCGTCGCATGCTTTTTCCATTTTTCGGGCATTCACTTTTTCTTTGTATTTTTCCCAACTAGCTTCAGCATCCCAGCTGTCGATGATTTGCTTTTCTTTGGTAGATGCACTACCCGTAAAATAGCGTTGTAACAAAGTGGAAAGGAAGCGAAATCTTGCCTGTTTATGATTCTGCGAATTATTGCTTAACCAATTTTCTTTTTTCTTTTTATCCATATATTAAGTGTTTACAAGTAAATGGTTACGAGTTACAAGCTGTTGATGTTTGTACACTGGTTATAGAAACAGATCGCTAATTATTATTGATTACTTATAAAAAAGATGAATGGATCGTTAATAACCGGTCACTGAATTTGCTCCATATATAAAAAGAGTTGAGCTCCACAAAATTTATATACAAAACCATGAAGAAACCATTTCATTTGTGTTACTGAATTTTATTTCATTGACAAACAATTGTTTTTTGATTTTATAAATTGAAAATAAACTGATATAAAGGAGAGGATTCGGAGATTGTCATTTCGTTGTAATAGGCAGACTCTATCTTTGTGTCGCAAAATGAAGCAAAATGGAATATGGATACCCCTGACAAAATATTGCTTGAGCTGATAGCTGAAAAAGACCAGACTGCGTACAATGAACTTTACAAGCGTTATAGGCGTGTGTTTTACGATCTGTCATTTTCGTACACGCGGGATATGGAAGTGTCCAACGAAATCACGCAAATATTTTGGATAGCCATCTGGATTAACCCTACCGTCATTAAGACAGATGAAAAAGATTCAGCCAAGAGTTTTCTGTATAAGCATTTTTCGTTTTGCGTATTCGATTATTTCAAATCATCGGCATCGCGTGTCAGTGGGGGAACGGAGAGTCTGCTAAACCAAAAAGCAGATGAATTGTCTTACACACACGTTACTGAAGAACTTGAAACGAATGAAATTGTTGAACTTATTGATAAAACAATAGGAGACATGCCGGAACTAACCCGGGAAATTTTTATTCGTAGATGGAAAAAGGGATACTCTACCCGGGAAACAGCTCAAGAACTATCCATAAGCGAACAAACTGTCAGATCAAGGTATAGCTGGGCCTTAGACTCGGTCAAGAAACAAATCAAACCACTCTATACTTCACAAGCCTATTCGGCTATTCTATTGAGCATGTATATCTCCATGTTGAAATAAATTGATATATGAGGCATTATATAAGTTAGATTTTTACTACTAATGCGAATCAGTAGTCGAAAAATAGTCCGTAGGACTTATATATCCATATAATAAACAGATATGTCAGTTTATTGCCCGTAGGGCATTCACGTTTTTCTTTTTCTGTTTATCCACGGGGAATTGGTTGTATCGGTCTTTATTTTCTATTGATATGTATTCCCGTTCGACTGAGCTCACGCTGAAGCCTACGGGAAAATAGCTTATTAAAAGCAAAATATACTTAGAGTCTGTTGAAAAACTATTCTTTGCCACAAAGTGGTTAAATGTAAATAGAAAATCAGCGGAGCCTAATAGACCCCAGTGAAACTTGGGGAACTTGGGGATGCAAATGATCCCGCATCTGCAACCCTATCTTAGCTACGGAGCTTATAGATAAATCCTCAATCAATGCTACAAACAGAATGTTCCTACAGAGCTTCGGCATACCCTAAACAGTAATTTATATTCTGTTTCTTTTGACTTTGAGTCGGCACTCTTTGCGTATTGTTCGAATGAGTTTATAATAGCTTTCCGCATTTTTACAGAGTTCTGCATTTAACTGCAGGTGAATCTCGTAAAGTTGTTGGAGTTCCTCTTGTTTTTGAATTATGCTTTCGGCTGAAAGGCCGGATGCTTCAAGTGTCTGGCGGAGTCTATCCTGTTTTTGAATAAAACGCATGTGCTGCATAACTAAAATTTTCTGCATAAAAGTGGTTGAAGTTCGGTGTGTAAGTGGAAGTATTTTTTTATAAACAGTATATAGGCAGCTGATAAGAGTAGAATAACGCAAACTGAATAGGTATATGGATGTGTCTGGCACATAAATAACCCTACGATAATGGCTGCCTGTGTGGCTATGTAGAACAAGGATACTTTTATGTGGGGAATACCTAATTCGTTTACCATTAATTGGTGGAGGTGCATGCGATGTGGAACGAATATATTTTCTTTCAGCATCAGACGGTGCATGATGGTTAGCACCACGTCTACTCCATACACTCCCAACAGAATCAGATAACTCAGATCTCCGGTGCGAATAATGAGTTTGCCTAATACAAACAGCAGAATAAACCCGGCAGAGAACGCACCCACATCGCCTGCAAAACAATGAGTTTGAGTTCTAAAATTGAAGATGGTGAAGGATAACAACCCCAGCATAAATGCGTAGATAAGCTCATTATCGACAAAAGCAACCTGATGCAAATTTATATAACACAATGCTCCGGCGACTAGCAGGCAGTATCCACCGGTAAGTCCGTTGATGCCATCCATAAAATTGAAGGCATTCAGTATGCCGATGCCGAAAATTACAATCACAATGCCCAACTGCCAGGGGAGCATAAATAAGTTCCATTGATAAAGCATCAATAACATGGCTATAACTTGTACCAACAACCTGGGCTTGACAGATAGAGAATAAATGTCGTCGGCAAAGCTGATCATGGTGATTAGCGTCAAGCCCCAAAAGAAATAAGGAACGTTGAAACCATTGAAGAAAAAATAGAGTATGATGCTAATATAAAATACAATACCTCCTCCCCGCAGGGTAGTGTGTGAGTGAGAACTACGCTTGGTAGGGATATCATTGATATTAAAGCGATCGGCGAGCTTAAAATAGACCAATTCGGTAATAATTAATGTAATAAAAAGGAAGATGTAGATCATGATTTGAATTTAAATAACAGTCGCCTTCCCTCTGTGAGGAGGCTGAAGCCCTGTTTATTTGCAGAAACTATTAAACCAGAGTTTGGGATAAGTTCTGGCTCATTTCTAGACTATAACTCTGTTGACTTAGATTCGGTATCATAGAAGATAATCATTTTATGTTTGGTTTGTTTTTTATAAAATAGTAACCCTATTGCCCTGCTTTATAGTGCCGGGCAATAGGAAACCAGTTGAGAAATCAAGTAAAATTTATTTTAAATAGAGAACCGCATTTCACAATGCCTGTCCTTCGGGGAGCGTAACTTACTGCCCCCGGGTTTGTAGCAGAGGGTAGTTGAAAAGCTCCGGTGAAATCAAGTAAAAATTATTTTAAATAAAGAACTGCATTTCACAATGCCTGTTCTTTTTCGGTTACGTGTCCCGGCAGATCGGAAGCACGGATAATAATTTTATCGCCGGTAAGCATGTTGTTATCGGCTGTGGCGGTGTAAATCCATTGTAAACCTCCGGCTGCAAGCTGTGCCATGCCGTGTTCCACTTCCGTGCCGTCCTCATTGAGAATGGTAACAGATACTTCGACTACTTTAAAATCATCGGTTGCTATGATCGTGATAATACTACCGACCTTACCAGTGTACTTGCTAAGGTTGATTTCTTCAATATCCGGTGCATGCATAAAATCGGCAACTGCTACGTTATAAGCAGATTCGCCTTCGTCGGCAGCCTCTTTGTAAGCTTGCTTAGTTTCGGGGCTGGTAAGTGCCGACTTGGCGTAAATAGTAGCTTGCTGAAAGCGTTTTTGCTGCCCTTTTTGAGCTGCGGACAATTCTCCGGTACGTTCTTTGGGCGTGTTTGCCACAACGGTTTTTCCATTTCTGTTGCGAAATACGATGAGATCGCCTACTTTACCACTCAATCCGTGAGTGATGATGTTGTTTTTTGATTCAGCCATAACTTTAATTTAATTCATAATTTTTAATTCCTAATTCATAATTGTTTTCGTATATTTATAGAGTTTTGTTTGAATATTGTTGCATTTGACTTTTTGCTTAGCTGTATCTAGTCTGTATCTAGTCTGTATGCTATCTGTATCTGGAGTATATATGAGAATTTATGCAGATCAAAGATCAAAGATCAAAGATCAAAGAGCAAAGAGCAAAGAGCAAAGAGCAAAGAGCAAAGAGCAAAGAACAAAGAACAAAGATCAAAGAGCTTTATTGCTTTAACTTCATGTCTGCTATAGTTTTATTTTTATCAACACTGCCTTGTGACGAACCAAAGTAGAAACTGAACACCTGAGTAAGAATGGTGCTCAGCACCCCTAACACATACAATACCACATCTTTTACTTCGGCTTTAATCGCGTCGTTGCGAAAAATGATAATGTAAAAGAGTACAAAAGTGAGCAGGGTACTGCCGATAGCCAGAAAAGCCGTTATGTTTTTCGACAAGAATCCGGCATTCGCATTGGTCTCCACTTCGGCGCTCCGCTTTCGGGCACTATCCATGTCGGCCAGTGTGTTTTTGCGATCTTCTATATCCAGCTTTTGCTGGTCGAGCTGAAATTGTATTTCCGCTTTTTTCAGTTCATACTCCTGCTGCAGCACTTCTTCTTTGGAAGTTGTCAGCTTGTCTATCGTGTTGCCCACACTGTCAACCAGTTTGCCGGCACCACCGGCGAATATATCGGATAAGAAACTCATATATAATTCATAATTAAGAAATAGCCCCTAACCCCTAAAGGGGAACTGAGTTAGTATCGTCTCTGAGAACCTACTCAATTGGGTGTTTTAAATTTATATTAACGATTTCATTTTTTACTACTAAAGATAATAAAGATGGACTTGCATTATTCCCCTTTAGGGGTTAGGGGTTATTCCAATGCCCTGCATACCCAACCGTACAAATATTTCCGACTGGCGGGTCGCCTTTTGATAATGGTCACGTAGCGGGCTATTTTGGCTACGGTGAAAGCTGCCAGAAAATGATCGGGGTCAAAGGCATTGATTTTTTCGATCGACTGCGGTCCGATCACTCCATCCGCGGTAGCTTCGACCACTATTTGGGCCAACAGAGCACTCATCTGTACTCCTGCATTTACCCCGAAATCGAAAATAGAGTTGGCTACCAGTTGGTTGTTGATGTTATCGGCACTGAGGGTATCCCAGAAATTCACCTGATAAAATAAGGCTATTTCTTCTTGTAGTTTCACATCTTTTTCTAGATTAGCCGGAAAACCGGATTGACCTTTACTCATATCGATTCGCACCCAGCCGCTCCATTTACTGTGTCTGTTGCGGGCAATACCTTTGTATGTCTCACCACCCAAATCGTCGGGGTCGTTTACATATTCGCCCTCATGGGCAAGCACTTTCTGAAGTGCGGGTTGAAATTCAGCCATAGCTTTATTTAATTCATAATTCATAATTGACAATTCATAATGTTGATCTGAATTGTTGTTTTGTTTTTTTGTTTCCACAGGCTAAGTCAATAGCCTGCGGGTTTTGTATGTACCGTTTAAAACGGTGAACCATTTGCCCCTCGTTGCAAATGAGGGGCAGTGGGGTGTTGAACGTCAATTGACTGCAATACCGGTTATTTCGTAAAATAAACCAATCCTTTTTTAGAATCTCCTTCGAACGTCAGGTAGTAACCTGCTGATGCGGCTTGCACCACCTTCAGGCTGGTTAAGGTAATATCAGGACTACCTACGACTTGTAGTTTACCACCGGTCTTGTCGCCTAACGTCATATCGCCTGTCCACGATAACAGGTATTGCGCCTTGGTAGCAATATTGGTTACCGCTATCCGGTTGCTAAGCACAGTCAAACCCCAACTGTTTACCTGATCCAACAGGATTTTGGTATCGTTCCACATAAATTCAGGAGCAGCAGGATTGACGGTTATCACCAGTGTAACGGTTCTGCCTGTCTGATCTTTTACCGTAAGGGTGGCAGTACCTTCTTTTACACCTGTAATGCTTATGGTAGATTCCGACAAGGTAGCGGTGGCGTTGGCAGCCGATGAGTTGGTAAGCACATACCCGCCGTTTCCGGTGGCTATTTTTACTGTACCCGATGCTCCTACTACCAACTCGATGGTTGTTTTGTCCAATGTGAGATCCACCTGAACCTCGTCTTTTTTACACGATCCTAGTGCTAAAATGCAACTTACTACGATCAATAAATTTACTATCTTTTTCATATGCTTTTTATTTTTTTAGTCTCCGGTCTCCGGTCTCCGGTCTCCGGTCTCCGGTCAACAGTCTATAGTCTATAGTTTCTAGTTGGAAGTCTTTGGTATAGTTCAGTCTTCAATCACCCAATTAACCAATCAACTACCTACTACCTACTACCGACTACTGACCACTGACTGTTTACTGCTAACTGCTAACTGTTTATTGTTTACATTTAATTTGATAACTTCCACTCCATCTTTGACTGCTGTTTTGGGAGCCAGATTTACTTTCAACTTAATAAGACCTGTTCCATCGGCAGTAGTAGCTTTTAAGCTCAGATCACCTGTTTTGCCAGCCAGACTTACCACACCGCCAGTAGCGGTAGTTGCCTGATCGTTGATATAGAACAGCGTGAATTTATCGGCATCAGTACCCACTACTTTAAGGTTAGTCCCTTCGATGGCGATAGCCGGTGCCAGTAACCATGTGTAGCTAATTGCAGCACTTACGGTTACGATACAGGTAGCTGTTTTGCTTCCGTCGGTAGTGGTTACGGTGATGGTAGCAGTACCTGCTGTCAGGGCTGTTACCTTTCCGGTGTTGTCTACGGTGGCTACCGCGGTGTTGTTACTAGTCCAGCTTACGCTCTTGTTGGTGGCATTATCGGGAGTAACAGTGGCAGTAAGTGTTTGTGAACCTCCAGCTACGAGTGCCAATGTACTTGTATTGAGTGTTACAGATGTTACAGCTACAGCTGTGGGGGCTACCGTGAGGGTAGCTGTTACATCAGGTGCTACGGCATACGTGTCATTCCCTGCTTGTGAAGCGGTAATGGTACTGACACCTGCCCCTACAATATGTACTTTACTACCGCTGACAGTGGCTACGGCAGTATTGGAGCTGGTGTACGTAACCGCAAGATTGCTCGATGCTGTAGCAGCCATATCAAAATCGACATCGCTTGCCGTTTTGCTTATAGCAGACAAGCCGGTGATGGTTTGGGCTGTTTTTGTGGTAGCGCCACCGCTCAGGGTAATCGAAGCATCATCAAATAATATAGATGTGCCTGCCCCCCCGGTAACCTGTAAATCGAACCATATATAAACAGCCCCGGCAGGGGCAATATCTGTTGATAGTGAGCTTTTGACCCATGCACCCTGTGTAGATGTCATCGGAACAGATACAAACTCAGTCATATTCGAACCGCTTTCATCTAAAAATATATATCCTAACATAGCAGCTCCATTTCCACCATTATTCAGCAGTTTATTATATATAGACAGGGTATAGGCCTTACCTGCCGTAATTTCTACTTTTTGATATACTTCTGATAATTGACTACTAGCATCGGTTATCAATTTACAAGATTTTGTGCCGCTGTACTGGTCACCCGAAACAACACTTACAAGATCCCCAAAATCATTTGTCCATACATCGGCAAAGTCTTCCGTTTCAAATCCGGAGCATAGCACAGTTGGGTTTTGTGCATGAACGGTGGTTGCCCCCACAAACGTTATCAGGCATACCACCCATAATAGAGTAATTTTTTTCATTCTGTTTTTATCTTTAAATTATAGTTGTTTTTATCTGTTTCCATTCGTCTGATACGGGGCGTTAGCCCCAGCATACGCAGTTCTTTTGTCGGGTTTTATTCCCATTTGGTACCGAAAACGAAGTCCGTATTATATGTTGAGACTGATTTTGTGAGTTGTATTGTTTGTAATTTGTAACCGACAATGGGTCCGTTTGTATCGGTACTTTCACCGGTGGTGTTGTAATTCAGTGTTTGCTTTGTAGAACTCAATACCGTAGGCTTTTGCAGATTAATATAGTCGTAGAGCAGGTATTTGAATATTGCCTTTTTCTTACTGCTAGTTGTCCAGTACTTAGCCAAATTCAGTTCAATATAGGGACTGATTTTATTCTTGACTATATTGATGGTCGCTATCGTATCATATTTGGAGGACGATACCACACTATATGCCTGCGACAGCATAAGCATCCGTACCGAATCGCCCGTGGCAATATTAGCTGCACTGTAAAAGAAACGCACTTTTACCCTGTTCCGGGTAATGGGATCGACTGCACCCGCTTCGGTTCCATACAGTTGCACGGGTTGTCCGGGTAGCTGTATCATACTGATGGTTTCTCCCGAATGATGGTTGATAGTGGTAGTCAGTTCGGGTGTTGTTTCCGTACCGTTGTACACTTTCAGTACCCCGCTTGTATCGGTGCGAAGGATACTGTAGGGAGTGGAAATATCTTTGTCGTTGTAGGTGATGACCTTATACTGTTTGGTGGCATCTGCCTGAAAGACAATCTTTACACTGAATTTCATATAAGGTGCATCCGAAAAGGTATCCCCTTTGGCCAGGGTATCGCTTACATCGCAAGCCTGGAGAAGGATGGAAAGGAGAATCAGAAAAGAAAAAGTAAGTTTATTCATTGATGGACTATTTTATAAATATGGAGATAAAAGGACACTCCCTCTTACCTCCATATTATTCAGATTAATTTTTTTTCACCCAAGCATCATCAATCCAGTAACCTATTGCCGATGCTGATACAGCTCCTTTATAGGTGGTAGCTGTAAACCAAGGATCGGTATGCGTATAAGTACCACCATTAGCCGGTGCACCAGTAGGCCGTAGAGCTGTGCTGGTGTATGCATTACCCCAAGGAGAACTTAGTATAATGGTACTATAGTCTGTAAGTCCATAGTTTGTAGCCGAAACAACATCCACTCCGGAGAAGTTAACACCTGAACCTGCAGGAGAAGCAACCACTACGTTGTTTTCCAATACATAGGAGTTCGAAGTTTCATCCAGAATACCTGTTTTGGCACCATACAAAATGGAGTTCACCAGTGTGTATTGGCAGTTACGGCGGAAATCGGCGCATGATTTCAATAAGTTTCCAGCAGTTGCACCACCAGCTACTTTACCATCTGCTGTACCTACAAAGGTCAGGTTGGAAATATAGGGGTGTGTGTAAGGAGTATTGTTGGAACCTGTACCATCAGCTAGTTTGTCGTTATCGCATTCGATACCGTTCGGATCGCTTGAATACGACATGCTTGCATCGATGGTAGCTACCAGAAACTGTAATTTACCAGTGTATCCGAAGTCGAAGTCAAATGCATCGTCGTCGGTAGCTGTAGAAATCAAATACTTCGCATTTACGCATCCACCAAAGAACTCAAAGGCATCGTCAGCTCCTTTGTAAGCCTGCAGGTGTTCCAGTGTGGTGCCGCTACCTACTCCACCAAAGGTGAAAGCATTTAATTCGTTAGCATCAGAAATTGCAGCACCTGCATATTCCACGCGTACATACTTCAATGTACCTGAACTTTCGGTGTTCTTAGTGGCATCGTTTGTACCGTAAGTCACCTTAACTCCAGCAGGAATGACAATCCTTGTAGAGTCAATACCTTCAATTTGCTGATTTGGAGTCTGATTGATCTGGGCATTTCCCAACAATACAATACCTCCCCAGCCTCCTTTAACTCCGCTGGAAGCTGTCATAACGATCGGGTTGGCGGCCGTTCCCTGTGCATCAATTTTCGACCCACGGGTAATAATTAAAGCAGAAGTGTTAACCTTTAGATCGTTAAGTGCAGGTAAACCTTTAATCAGTGTTCCCGGTTGAATAGTCAGGGTAGCACCGTTTGATACATAGACTTTACCGTTCAAATCATACTCATTGTCACTGGTCCATGTTGTGTTGGACGTGATGGCCCCGGATACCGTGATCACCGAAGTGATGGCACGGGTGTTTACACTTTGTAAATCGTCTTTGCTCGTACATGAGCTAGCCGATAATCCCACTGCAATCGTTACGATTGCCAAACGCAAGGCTTTCGCCTTCGACATAAATTTGTTCATATAAAATATTTTTTATAATTTTGCCGCCAAACCGTTTTTGAATGATGGACTTAGGGGAGGCAGCGTTTGACCCCTTTGTCCATTTATTTTTTTGACAGAATCGGAATTCCTGTTTTTCGTTGGCGAAATCAGAATTCCGTCCTCCCGGATCCTCCCGCTGATCACTCTTCAGTTCCCCATGGGAGATTAGGGGGCTGTTAGTTTTTTCTATTCTTCGTTGGCGGAATCAGAATTCCGCCCTCCCACTTATAATACAGTCTATTTAACATCCAATCGGGCAACAAAACGATTAAAGAAGCGTGTCATTGTTGTTACAGATTACTCTTGCAGCTTACCGCTTGCCGCTTACTTAAAAAGACAGCTTTCTTTTAAAATTATTTTGTTGACGGAATTGGAATTCCGTCCTCCCGGTCCTCTCGCGAATCACTCTTAAGTTCCCCTCTCCTCAAGGAGAGGGGTCAGGTCTGGATTTAGGGTGCTTAAAAATTATAACTCACCGACAAGGAATAGTTCGTTCCTTTTTTGATTTTGCTCCGTAATAGATCTTCGCCCTTGTTGTAATTTTTGTCAGGATCAGCAACACTACTACCCGTTCGAAAATTATCATATTGTATAACGGGCTGGTTAAGCAGGTCACTGGCATTGGCTTTTATTTGTATGCGTCCGCCGAGGAGGCGGTAACTGATTTGAAAATCGATGACATCGCGCGGTGCCTCGTAGGTGTCTTCCGATTCTTTTTCGCCCGCAAATACGAGTTTGCGTCCTATTCGCCCGTAATTGAGGGCTAATCCCAACTGCTCGGCTTGATAATCGAGCCCGGCATTGACTGCATAGGGCGACATGCCTTGCAAGGGACGCTTACGTGCAGTGCCGGTGAAGGTCTTAGGATCCATACCTATTTTTGCTAAATCGTATTTTACGTCTCCTTTCAGTACTGTGGTATTGGCAGTGAGGTAGAGGTCTTTCAGAAAACCGGCGGGAGCCAGAAAGCCGAAGGATTTGCGGACATTTAGCTCCAGTCCTTTGATGCTGGCGTCGTAGAGGTTGGCAGGTCTTAAAACAAAATTTCCAGCTCCCGATGGATTGTAAGATAACATCTCCACCGGACTGATAAAATACTTGTAAAAGGCGCTGAGGGAGAGCAGCTCGCCGGACTGCGGATACCATTCCAACCGCAGGTCGTAATTATCGGTATAGGTAGTTTCTAAGGCTTGGCTGCTTGCAACCTCCAGTCGATCGTTAGCATTGTAATAATTGTAGGGAGTGAGTTCCCTAAAGTCGGGGCGTGCCAGCGTTTTACTCACAGCTCCCCGGATATTTATTTTATCGGTGATATTGTAAATAAGCGTAAGTGCCGGTAGCCAATCGGTCTTGGGACGTATAATGGTGGTATCAGGATACATTAATTGGTTGTTTTTATAGAAACCATAGCGTGTATCTACTTCCGTGTTAGCGGACTCTATGCGTACTCCTCCGGTGAGGTGTAGTTTGTGGAAAAAGCTAAAGTCTCCCATCAGGTAGGTGGCATGGATGGTTTGTCGGCCATTATAGTAATCTCCCTGATTCCCTTTTGATGCTCCAATCCGGTACAATATAAAGCCGTTGGCAAAATTTTCGGGCGACATCACTTCGTGCAAAGAAAGTCCGGTTAAATCTGAATTATTGACAATACCAGTCCCATTGGTGATGGTGATAAACTGCTGGGTATAGCTTGCAGTGCGAAAGGTACCCCAATAGCCTGCTTTTAGTTTCTGCACATTTCCGCCCACTGTAAATGGAAACTCCAGATTTCCTCCACCATTTTTTTTTGTTTCGTTCAATTTACTGTTCATAATATAGCCTTCGCCTATAACGGCATAGCTGTGGTTAAAGAGAGCTGTCCAATCTACTGAGTATTTCCCATCCACCAGGGGAATATCGGGGAATGTGCCTTCCGGTACTGATCCTCCTGCCGATACCGCGCCCCCTCTTATGAGCCGGTCTTCAGGCTGGGAGCGCTCCAGCTTGTTGTAGTCGCCAAACCATGTCAGGATCAGTTTGCCTCCCCAAAATTTATGTTCTCCTTCCAGCCTGCTCTGCCATAAGGTATTGCGCATGGGTGAACTGTATTGTTCCAAATCATAATTGCCGTTATCGCGGTGATAAATAGCCCGTTCGATGTTGTCGTGGGTATAGCGGTTGTTGAACAGGTTGCGCAGGGTGATTTTATGTCCCGGGCGTTCCCAGCCTATATTGGCTACCGCTCCCACCGCCGTGGTAAATTTGTAGTTGTGGGCATTCTGGGTTTCGTTCACTCCGCTGCGGTAATGTGCGTATTCAATGGTTTCCACATTTTCTTCGTGGCGGTAGGTGGCAGCCAGGGTTGCTCCCAAGGTGTTGCCCCCGCCCAGATCAATAGATTTACCCATGCTAAGGGCATAGTTTTGCAGCGGGGCGGCGGTATAACTATTCAGCCCCCAGTGGTTGGGTATGTTGGCATTCATGGTGTAGGCTTTTTCGGCATATTCAGGTGCCACACCGGTACTATTTAGGTAGCTTGCATATTCGGAGTTTATCCAGTCGCGGCCATACCAGTTGCGTTCGGAGGCATTGCCCAGAAAATAGTCGGATGTAAAACGTTTGTTGGTTTTAAACTCCTTACCGGTGCTGTTGGTGTTCATGCCGGTGCCCAGGGTAAGGTTGAAAAAGTTCTTTTTGGGTATGGCCAGCGTGCTTATTTCCACCATACCTCCTGTAAACTCGCCCTGCATGTCGGGGGTAAAGGTTTTGGCCACGGTAACATTGTCCACCAGGGCACTGGGTATAATGTCGAAGGAGAAATTGCGTCGGTTGGGCTCCGTGCTGGGCATGGAGGTACCGTTGAGTTGTACGTTGTTATAACGTTCGCTCATACCGCGCACGGTAACAAACTTGTTGTCTTGTATGGTTACGCCCGCTACCCTTTTCAGTACCTGTGCCATGTTGTTGTCCGATGTTTTCCTGATCAGGTCGGCACTGAGCCCGTCGGTCATGGAGCTCATTTCTTTTTGTTTTAGCAGAAGTGCATTGGTAGAGGAGGCGCGTTGCTGTCCGGTAACCACCACGTCTTTCAATGAAATAGATGATTCTTTCAGGGTGACCGACAGGGATGTGTTTTGGTTAGGTGTAATTTTTATATTGTCGAACCGTTGCTTTTGGTAGGATACGTATTTGGCTTCAATGCTGTACTTCCCGGCAGGTACGGTTAAGTTATACTTCCCGTTCATATCGGTGAGGGTAGCTTTGTTGGTACCCAGTACCTGAATGGTTGCTCCGGGTAAGCCTACACCCTGCTCATCGGTTACTTTGCCGGTGATACGTCCTTTGCCTTTTGATTCGCTTTTTTTTTCAGTGTTGCTGGTTGGATTCAGGATAACGATGGAATTATCGGAGGTTACTTTATAGGCTAATGTGGTTCCGGCAAGACTTTTTTCTATGATCTGTTCCACGCTTAGCTTTTTAGAATTCAGAGCCTGTACGGTTGTGTTTTCGAGTAGTGTGGGATCGTATACGATGACTTGTTTGGTTTTAGCAGCGAGTTTTTCCAGCCGGACTACCAAGCTTTCTTTGGGAAACTGTTGACTGATGGTTTCCCCCTGAAGGCTTTGAGGTTGTAGAATTGCTACTGCCGTTAGCAGGCAGCATACCAGTACTTTCATTGTTCTAAGAGTATTCTTCATTTCTGTTTGTTTTGTCTTTTGTCTTTGATCTTTGTTCTTTTGTCTATAGTCTGTTGACTGCTTACTGATAGATTGTTGCCTGTTGTTTGTTGTTGATTTTGTAATGTAGTCCGTGTAGTAAGCAGACACTTTCCATGACGCTTTCGAAGGAGGTATTTTTCCGGAAAGAAGAGCTTATGTATTTTCCCTCCATGGCATTGCCTTCTACCTTGATTTCGATCCCGTAAATTTGACTGATTCGTAGCTTTAACTCATCAATACCCGCTTTGTGCAATACCAATCTGCCATCGCACCATGCCATGGCATCTTCGGGGTGGATATCGCTTTCTTCGTATTGCCCGTTATTTTTATGATAAACCAACTGTTTGTCAGGTGTGAGTATGCCCAGTATTTTGTTGCCTGAATTGACTTCCACCCTTCCGGTTCTGACCATCACAGAGCTTTCGTTCAGCTGGTGATAGGCTTTTACATTAAACGATGTCCCTTTTACTACGGTGGTCAGGTTCTGACTATGCACAATAAAGGGCTTTTGCGGATTCTTTGTTACCTGAAAAAAGGCTTCACCTTCGTCGAGCCAGACTTCACGCTGCTCTTTGTTGAACTCCGACGACTGTATTTTTAGCTTGCTACCACCGTTCATATATACGGTTGAACCGTCCGGCAGCGTGATTTGCTTTTTCTCTCGGATGGTCGTTGCAAATAAGGTTTTTGATAATTCCGATTGGGCTGTCAGGTGGCTTTCACTGTTATTATTGTGGCGGAATAACAGCGTGCTACCACTGAATATAATACCTGCCAAGACGGCAGCGACAGCGTATTTTTTCAGCTGTTGGATAGGGAATCTGCGTACGGGAGTCGGTTGAAATTCCGTATCTGTCCAATTGGCAACGGTTGGTGAGTCGGCGGGTTGCTGAATGCCCAGGCGTTTGAATATTTCAATTTTGGCTTCTGCCACGATGCGTTCGATGATTTGCATATCTTCTTTATTGGGTTGCGTTCTTTGGGGCTCCCAATCTTTTAGCAGTATTTTTTTGCTATCGGTCAGTTCTCCGTATAAATACTGACGTAATAATTCATGAGCCCATAAAAGGACTGTCCAATTCTTTTTATACTTCGATAACTTTACTTTTCGTTTAAATGCCATTGCTATTTTAATTTCTATTATTGGTTCCCTAATTACTTCTCCTTCATTAATTTCCCTTGGAGGGACTTGAATACTTTTGTCTCCTAAAACTACTTTGTATGATTCCGTCAATTCTCTCGCGGATCACTCTTCTGTTTTTCAATTCTTCGTTGGCAGAATTGGAATTCCGCCCTCCGAGTTGCACAAAACATCTAGTGTTTCGGTCTTAAGTTTCCTGTGTAGAATTGAGAGCTTGTTCGTCTATTTTTTCAATTCTTTGTTGGCGGAATCGGAATTCCGCCCTCCCAGTTGCACAAAACATCTAGTGTTTCGGTCTTAAGTTTGCTGTGTAGAATTGAGAGCTTGTTCGTCTATTTTTTCAATTCTTTGTTGGCGGAATCGGAATTCCGCCCTCTGTTGTACAAAACATCTAGTGTTTGGTCTTAAGTTTGCTGTGTAGAATTGAGAGCTTGTTCGTCTATTTTTTCAATTCTTTGTTGGCGGAATCGGAATTCCGCCCTCCCAGTTGTGCAAAAGATCTGGTGTTTTGGTCTTAATTTACCTGTGTAGGATTGAGAGGCTATTCGTCTATTCTCTCAATTCTTCGTTGGCGAAATTGGAATTCCGCCCTCCCAGACTGCCCCATGGGGGATTTCGGGGCTGTAATTTCGGCCTATACTTACAATACAGTCTATTTAACATTCAATCGGGCAACAAAACGATTAAAGAAACGTGTCATTGTTGTTACAAATTTTATTTTTTAGTTCGTGTAAATCGCTTTGTTCGTTTCAGAACCATCAATAGTTACTTGTTTTGCCTGTAACAGTAGTCTTATTATTAGTTGTTTGAGCCGATTTTGTGTGGTGTTGGTAGAGGTGGAAGGGTGCAGTGCGCTATTCTTTTGCTTTTGGTGTATTTTAGCCTGTTGGAAAATTTAGATTTTCACAACGAATACTTCCGAATGAAAAATGTCATACTATCTTAATACGTTCCGCAGTATAGACATTGATAATTATTGCTATTTTTGACAAATTTTAATAAGTGTTGTCACATGTCAGATAAGGAACTACTCACTGCAATAGCACAAAAGGATGAACGTGCGTTCAATCTTTTCTATGAAAAGTATTCTCGCACTCTGGCTCAGTTTGCCTTAAAATGTACGCGTGATGAAAGTTTCTCAAAAGAAATCGTGCAGTTGTTCTGGATTCGGGTTTGGGAAAAGCCATTGGAGATCAAAACGGATGCCTCTGATTCGGCTTATAAGTATCTTTCGAAGTTTTTTATGTTCAGAATGCTGGATATTATAAAAGAAAGGGCTGAGAATAAAGAAATTTATTGTGAATATATTGAGGATTTTGACCTGCAAAGCTATAATATAAGCGATGCTATGGATATGAAAGAGTTGCATGCTGTAATTGATAAGGCATTGGATAACTTGCCCGATACGTATAAGAAGATTTTTAAATTATTATATGTGGATGAATTATCGGTAAGCGAGACGGCTAAGATATTAAGTCTGAACGAAAGAACGGTAAGTTATAAATCGCGGGAATGTATCGATAATATTAAGAAGTCGTTGGATGTCTGGTATACAACGAAAAGGAATGGAGCATCTAAAGAACCTGACCGTAATTTATCCGATTTTGTGCGAAATGTTTCTTTTATCGCCATTATCAACTCTTATTTTTATTTTTAGGGTGTAAGGTGTAGGGTGTAATATGTAAGGTGTGAAGATTAATAATATACGCCCGACCAGTTTATGCTTTGAAAATAGTAATTGTACTCTTTGGTGTTTTTCCATTTCAAAAACGGTATGTAAGTGCTTAGTCCGCAAAACTTATTTTTATCGATGGTAATGTTATTGGCAAACTGATCTGTGCTTGCTTTGTAAATAACGGTTTTGTTTAATTGAGCCGTAAATTCCTGATATTTTGCTGCAGTTGCAACCTGCTGTATATACCCACCTAAGTCAAAAAAGGCCTGCGGTACTTTTGCTGTATGATATACTTGAATAGTACTAATGTCGATTGTGTTGATTTCTGTCAACTTCCCTTTTAAAATAGATTGGGTGATGCGATACAATGAGTCCAATTGATAGGTATCAATAAGCGAAACGGATGCAGAACGTAGAACCCCCGACTTTCCGTTATAAAACATGTAATATGACTGGCATACTTCAGTTAGTTCATTTCTACTCCCGAAAAGCTTCGGCATAACAGCGTCATAGGGAAATCCGGATGCATCGTAAGTGGCTTCGGCAAGTACTTCGGTGGGAGAGGCAATTATGTAGTTGCAACTATGCCTGAGCTGATAAAGCGATTCGATATTACCCATTAAACAGACATCAAATAAGATATATTCAAAGGCATTATCCGTGAGTGCGTCTGCCATTTTATCAATCTCCAACATCTTCATTCCGGTAGATCCATCTTCGGGATGTTCGTCGGCACCACAGTAGCGGGTGTTAGGCCAGATTTTTTCCGAAACATTCGATTTGATTGAACTTGACGTGTTTGAATGCCCCATGGGCAACCATCCCATAGCGTGCGACCACATAACCAGCCCATACTTCGTGTTGGGGGCCATTTGTTTGGTGTCGGCTATTATTTGTGCTAAGGTTTCGGCACTAGCCGAATTTAGTTCAGGATATGTTTTCAACGGAATTTCTTCCCCCAGATTATTAATCTTAAACAAACGGGGTGTACTATCACGAGAGTCTAAAAAGACAACAGTTGTTCCTCCTGACTTTTTCATTCCCGATTTTATTTGTTGAAGTGCATACGGAACTTCAGACTCCATCGAATTATCTGCAGCCATGTATACTAAAACGGTATAGGATACCGGTTCCGGCGGTGTGTTGTCTGACTTATTACAACTTACAGCACTAATTATCAGTAAAATGAATAAGAGAGTTTGTATTGCTTTTGTAGACATAGCGGCTAACTGATTTGGTCTGTACAAAAGTATTATCGAAAGTCTTTTATTTGTGTTACATCCGTGTGAATTCTATTATTTCTTTTAAAAATAATAGAAGGAGGAGTTTACCGTATGTTGTCAGAATTTGATTAGGGAATACGTATAAGCTCTATTACCTATTTGGTTAATAATTATATTGAGAATTTATTTATTACTCCTAATATAAACGACTGTCTTTTGATATAAAAATTAGAATTTTACGCGTTAAGCCATTTATACAGTTTGTAATAAGAAGATTTATTGTGTGATGGAGGTGCGACTTATAATAATGTTGTCAGATTTTTCTTTTTGTTTTTTCAACAAATTTGTAACAACTTAGTAATTTCACGACTTTACCTTTGTCGCAAAATTTAAAGTTTATTAAATATGAGATTAAACTCATTAGCAGTTCTGTTGATATTTGGTGCGGCAAGCATGGTTACTAAAAGCCCGGCACAAGGTTATCTAAAGGGAGACTTTCATCAGCATACTACGTATACGGATGGAAGTTTTACTATTGGATATATGATGTCACTGAACAACAAATTTGGTCTGGATTGGTGGGCAAACAGCGAACATGGTGGTGGCTCGGAAAGAAACGGAAGAGTTTCGGGAAACCAAACCGGAACCACAGTGACGAAATACTGGGATGACTATAAACCAAACCCCATTATCGGTACATCAGTGATACGAGACGGCCATCAGGTGATGTGGCGTTGGCAGGTACTTCGCGACAGTTCTTTCAGCGAAGTTCTGAAAGCCCGGTCACTTTATCCATCCAAAACGATTCTTCAGAGTCTGGAGTTTAATATCCCCGGGCACGAACATGGCAGTATGGGAATTATCAATAACCAGTTTGATGCAAATCCTAATTGCAATCCATTAGCCGAATTTGAATTCAAATTTGATAATAGCGATGAAGACCTTGTCGGTGGAGTTGCTCAGGGCTGGACAAAAAGTACCCTGACCGGCTATGCTAAAGCATTAGAAGCATTGACATGGTTGAAAACACATTATCCAACATCCAGCTATCTTGTGATAGCACATCCCGAACGATATCCTCAGACCACCCGTGGTTATAGCATTGCGGCTATTCGTGAGATGAACAGCACAGCTCCGGATATCTGTTTCGGATTCGAAAGTATACCCGGACACCACAGAGAAACAACGCGTCCACGGGGTTTATATGAAACCACTTCTGTTGGAGGAAGTACTTATGGTGGTGCCGGAATTTATTCAGCTAAAATCGGAGGCGTTTGGGATGCACTTCTGACCGAAGGACGTCGGTTTTGGTTATTTTCAAACTCTGATTGCCATAGTGAAGTTGGTGATTTTTATCCCGGAGAATATCAAAAGAACTATACCTACACGAACGGAAAATCGGCTCAAAATATTGTAGACGGATTACGTTCCGGAAATACCTGGGTGGTTACCGGCGATCTGATTGATTCGCTTATATACACAGTAGAACCTGTGGGAACAGAGAACATGCAGGTTTCAATGGGAAGCAGGCTGAACATCGCAGCAGGCAAGGCTGTGAAAATTACGATCAGAGCACGCGACCCACAGACGAATAACTTCAACAGCTATAGCAATTACAAAAATCCGACATTAAACCATATCGACATTATTCAAGGAAAAATAACCGGAATGCTTGCTCCGTCGTCTCCCGATTACAAGAAGGATACCGTAAGTACAACATCCATTATAGCGCGATTTGATGCGAATGGAAATATCGCCGGGACTAATGGATTAGTGAGTAAGAAGTGGAAATCCTTAGGCAACGGATGGGTAGAGATGAGCCTGACAGTTCCGAGTATTACCAATTCAACATATTTCCGTTTGCGCGGAACAAACCACGGCTTAGCAACTCCAAACGAAACAGACGGAGATGGAAATCCATTATCCGACATCCTGATGGAACCAAACAATGCAACCAAAGCCTTTGCCGATCTTTGGTTTTATTCAAACCCCGTTTTTGTATATACAAGTTCATCCAGTAATAACAACTAAATTATTTATATCCGCAACTGCCTATGTAAAAA
>JGI24140J50213_10000384_pt1 | contig 20746 bp, 19 predicted proteins | sample BarGraIncu00222A_FD_50213 | JGI IMG/M metagenome (IMG submission 50213)
ATTAAACCTGCAAAAGTACTGATACTTGGCGCCGGAGTAGCAGGGCTTCAGGCAATTGCAACATCGCGTAAGCTTGGAGCTGTAGTCGAAGTCTTTGATGTTCGTTCTGCCGTTCGCGAAGAGGTCAAGAGCCTTGGCGGAAAGTTTATTGAAGTTGAAGGTGCTAAAGAAGATGCCGCAGCCGGTGGTTATGCCGTAGAACAGACCGAAGATTTCAAGCAAAAACAACGTCAGCTCATTCATGATCATGCTGTAAAGTCAGATATTATTATTTGTACTGCACAGATTCCCGGTCGCAAAGCTCCGTTATTGCTTCAAAAAGATACAGTAGAAAATATGCGTGCCGGATCAGTCGTAATTGACCTTGCAGCTTCTACAGGTGGTAATTGCGAAGTCACACAAGATGGCAAAACGATTATCCATAAAGGAATTAAGATCATTGGCAAGTCTGATTATCCGTCAGATCTTTCAAGCGATGCAAGTAAGATGTTTGGAAAGAATGTCATCAATTTCACCAAATTGCTTGTCAGTAAAGAAGGTGCACTCACGTTGGATTTTAACGATGACATTGTTAAAGGAACCTGTGTTTGTCATGCCGGTGAGATAATGAGCGACCGTATCAAATCAATTATCCAAAATAAATAACCCATGGAAGAAACTCTTCAATTTATATATCTGCACAGGGAGGCCATTTTCATTGTTGCCCTCTCTATTTTGTTGGGCATCGAGGTGATCTCTAATGTGCCTGCAATTCTTCACACACCGCTTATGTCGGGTGCCAATGCCATCCATGGTGTTGTGATCATTGGAGCCATTATCGTAATGGGTCATGCTACAACCACAAGTGCAATGATTCTTGGATTCCTCGCAGTTGTGCTTGGAACACTGAATGTTGTCGGAGGTTTTGTGGTCACCGATCGAATGTTACACATGTTTAAAAAGAAACCGAAAAAATAAGCACATGAACGCGATTATTCAAACTACACAATGCATTATTGGCGATTCTATTCTTGAAATCAGCTATATCATCGCCTCACTCTGTTTCGTATTCGGTTTAAAAATGCTCAGCCACCCAGATACAGCCCGTAAAGGTAATATCATCGCAGCTTTTGGTATGGGACTGGCAATTGTTACAACCATTACTTTACATACCATTGACGGTGTTCACATTGGCAATATTCCTCTCATCTTACTGGCCATCGCAATTGGTACAGTTATTGGATGGATGGTTGCTTTAAAAGTTAAAATGACAGCCATGCCACAACTTGTCTCCCTGTTTAATGGAATGGGAGGTGGTGCAGCTGCTTTAATTGCTCTGATGGAGTTTCCTCATATTGAAACCGGAAGCATGGCAAACGGTCATGTACTGGCAATTCTTTTAGGGATCTTTATTGGTAGTGTCTCTTTTGCTGGCAGTATGATTGCCTTTGGGAAACTGGATGGACGCATCGGAGATATTCGTGCACCCTGGTTACGTTACCTGAACATGGCCTTGCTTGTAGTTCTTCTTGGCATCATCGTTTTCATCATGGCTACAGGGACCTCTGCTGAATCAGTACAGCCTTTGGTATTTGTACTTTTTGCATTAGCCCTTATTTATGGTGTATTTTTCGTTATGCCAATTGGTGGAGCAGATATGCCGGTTGTAATTTCTCTTTTGAATTCATTTACAGGGGTAGCAGCTGCAATGGGTGGTTTCCTTTATGGCAACCAGGCTATGTTGACAGGTGGTATCTTAGTCGGCTCGGCAGGTACCATTCTGACAGTTCTGATGTGCAAAGCCATGAACCGTTCATTGATGAATGTAATCATCGGTGCTTTTGGTGGACAAGCCGAATCTTCTAACAAAGAGGCTGGCAATATCAGGGAAATCAATATTTCTGATACAGCCGTTTTGCTGAGTTACTCACATAAGGTTGTCATCATTCCAGGATACGGTTTGGCAGTTGCCCAAGCTCAGCATCTTTGTCATGATCTCGACAAACTGCTCGAAGAAAAAGGAGTTGAAGTGTTGTATGCCATTCATCCTGTTGCAGGACGTATGCCGGGCCATATGAATGTACTTTTGGCCGAAGCTGATGTTCCTTATGAGAAACTTATCGAGATGGATGAAATCAATCCTGATATGCCCAATACCGATGTGGTGATTATCATTGGAGCAAATGATGTTGTAAACCCTGCAGCCGAAGACGATCCAGGTAGTCCAATTTATGGAATGCCAATCATCAAGGCTTATGAGGCTAAGAATATCATTGTCATGAAACGAGGAATGGGAAAAGGCTATGCAGCCATTGAAAATCATCTTTTCTACAATGATAAAACACGCATGTTGTTTGGTGATGCCAAAGCTACTTTACAGAAATTAGTCGCTGAAGTAAAAAGCCTGTAACTTTCAATTGTATCTATATTTCAAAAAAGTCCCATGTTGTATGGGGCTTTTTTTTATACATTTACTTTCTAAAACAATTCACTACTATGAAAAATATTTTACTTCCTTTACTCTTGTTATTAAGCTGTATTACTCTTGCTCAAACCAGGAAATACAGTACTTTTTATGATCAACGCAAGTCTATTTTCGAGGTTCTTCCGGAAACTAAAAACGAAATAATTTTTCTTGGCAACAGTATAACCAACTTTTGTGAGTGGACCGAATTGTTCCAAAACCCAAATGTAAAAAACCGTGGCATCAGTGGAGATGTCACTCAGGGAGTACTTGATCGGCTGGATCAGGTAACCCGTGTAAAACCATCCAAAGTATTTATTCTAATCGGGATAAATGATTTATCACAAAACATCTCCAAAGACACCGTATTTAATAACATCTGTAAGATTGCAGCAAACATTCGAACTGCCTCTCCAAAGACCAAAGTTTATATCCAGAGTATCCTCCCTGTAAATATTCAATTTGGTTTGTTTAAAAATCTTTTGGACAAGACACCTGATATTGTATGGGTCAATGAAAACCTTGTTAAATTTTGCAAAACAAACGGCTTTACATTTATTGATCTTTTTGCTCGTTTCAAGAACAGTGATGATGACAAAATGAACCCAAAATACACCAATGACGGCCTTCACCTACTGGGACCGGGTTATCTGTTATGGGCAGAAATCATTAAACCTCTGTTATAAAACCACAAAAAATAAAGACCTTTAAAAATTACTTTAATAAAAAAATTCTATTTATAGTATAACTTCATAAAATTGATAAATTTATTTGTAGATTTGCTATTCAAAACAATCGTTTGCATTTAGACTATTTTCATGATCTGAAAATAACTGTTCATGGAATATGACAATTCAAAAGATTGATAATCAACCCCTGTAAGTTCTCATTTTTAAAACCCATTTATATTACAATTTATTTAAAACCCTAATTCATCAAAACATGAAGTCTATTTTTCTAGGTATTGTTTTCCTACTTTCTACTTTTATTGGACAATCACAAAAAAACGCACCAAAACCAGCATGGGAATCATTATTCAATGGCAAGAATCTCAAGGGTTGGACTCAGCTCAACGGAACTGCTAAATATACTGTTAAAGATGGTACTGTTATTGGTTCTACTGTTTTGGATAGTCCCAACAGTTTTTTATGTACCGACAAACTCTACTCAAACTTTATTCTTGAGTTTGAAGTTAAGGTCGATGAAAGCTTGAACTCAGGCGTTCAGATTAGAAGCGAAAGCACAAAGGAATATCAGAATGGACGTGTACATGGTTATCAGATCGAGATTGATCCATCGACCAGAGCATGGAGTGCCGGAATCTATGACGAAGGCAGAAGAGGTTGGTTAAATACACTCGATAAAAACAAAACTGCAGGCGCTGCTTTCAAACACAATGACTGGAACAAATACCGTGTCGAGGCTATCGGCGACACCATCCGTACCTGGATCAATGGAGTTGCTGCTTCTAACCTGGTTGACGACATGACACCAACCGGATTTATTGCCTTACAGGTCCACAGTGTAAAAGCAGCAGATCTTCACGTTACCTGGAAAAACATTCGCATCATCACTAAAAACCCTGAACTGTTCAAGACCCCAACAACAGCTCCTTTCTTCAACACAATCCCAAACAATCTGACTTCTGAAGAAATCAGCAATGGATGGAAATTACTTTGGGATGGCAAAACATCAAACGGCTGGAGACAAGTTGGCAAAAAAGAATTTCCTGCTAAAGGATGGGTAATCAGCAACCATGAATTATCAGAAGTACACGGTGACCCTAAAGCTGGGCCTTCTGGTGGAGATATTGTAACGCTTGATCAATACAGCAATTTTGAATTAATGGTTGAATGGAAAATAACAAAAGGTGCCAATACCGGTATCAAATATTTCATTACTGAAGAATATAAAGATCCTTCAGTAGGTCTTGAATTTCAGGTTCTTGATGATGCAGTTCATCCCGATGCCAAACTTGGTGTTAGAGGTGACCGCACCTGTGGATCACTTTACGATCTGATTCCTGCTTTGTCTGCCAAGAAGGTAAATGCGGTTGGAGACTGGAATACCACCAAAATTATTGTAAAAGGAAGTCATGTTGAGCATTGGCTCAATGGCATGAAGGTTGTTGAATACGAACGTACAGGTCAACTATTCCAGGCTTTGGTTAACAATAGTAAGTTTAAAGATTTTGCAGGTTATGGTGGAGCATCAAAGGGTCACATTTTACTGCAGGATCATGGGAATAACGTTTCTTTCAAAAACATCAAGATCAGGGTTCTCTAAACCCAACAGCTTTTATTAACTTATTTGAGGATCAAAACAACATATGGAATCTTCATCTTCAATTGTAGTTCAGCATTTTAATTGTAGTTCGATGGGAACACGATTTGACTTTCTGACTTATAATGTGGATGAAGGTTTTTTTTCTTCTGCTAAAAATTTCATTCTGAATGAGCTTGAAAGGATTGAAAACAAGTTTAGCAGGTTTAATGAAAAAAGTGAAATATTCAGGATCAATCAGTTTGCAGCAACTGAAAATGTCATCACAGATGGTGAAACCCTTTCATTGCTTAGTCGCTGCCTGGAATATTATCTGAAGACCAGTAAGCTGTTTGATATCACCGTTGGCAAGTTTACACATTCAACGTCGGATGAAGATCATGTTGAAAGTGAACAATTATCTATCGGTACAGACAAAATCACACTTGATTTAAAGAAATCTTCTGTCCGTTTTTCAAATCCTATGCTTTCGATTGATCTTGGTGGAATCGGTAAAGGATATGCTCTGGAAAGAATCAGTAAATATTGCATCCAAAACAAAATCACCAATGCCCTGATGAGTTTTGGTGACAGCTCAATCACAACTGTTGGCACACACCCACACGGTCCATATTGGCCCATTGGGATTCAGAATGGCTATTCATCTGGTGAACCACTTCACACTTTCAGGTTAAAAGATATCAGCTTGTCAACCTCGGGCAACACACCCAATAACAGGATGAAGTATGGAGGCAAAGGCCATATCCTCAACCCACTAACTGGTGAATTCCAGACTGATTCCAAAACTATTTCTATTGCAACCTCCTCTCCGATGGATGCAGAGGTATTGTCAACGGCTTTGTTTATTGCCAGTGAAAATGATAAATCTGAGATACTATCAAGATTTAATATTTCAGAGGCGATCAGGATTTCATATAATCAATTGAATGAAGCTGAGATAATGGATCTGAATACCGATCACACACTTTCTATAAAATGATCAAAATTTCAAACACCCTTACATAATTAACATCAAAAAACTATTTCAAACACTTTAAATTTATCAATACATGCAGGAAACTGATAATACAAGAAGAGAGTTTTTAAAGGTCATGGGTCTTGGTGGCCTGGGACTGGTTACACTGTCATCACCCTGGATGAGTGCGTTAGCAGATAACAATGCTACATCCAAAGGAGCAGCTAATAAAGTAAGAGTTGGATTAATTGGTAGTGGTTCAAGAGGCTGTTATCATTTGGATAATCTCAAATCTTTAGAGGCAACAAACAACATTCAGATTGTCGCTATTTGTGATAACTACGCACCCCATCTAAATGATGGATTAAAGATTGCAAAAGGTACAGCCAAAGGTTTTAGCGATTACCGGAAAATGCTAGAGATGAAAGATCTTGATTGCGTTCTAATTGTTACGCCATTACACTTACATGCGAGTATTGCTGTTGATGCTATGAAAGCCGGCAAGCATGTCTTTTGTGAAAAATCTATGGCAAAGACCGTTGAGGAATGCAAGTTGATGTATGACACTTCAATTCAAACCGGCAAAATCCTTCAGATAGGACATCAGCGTTGTTTTAAACCATCCTATATCAAGGCCATTGAATACATCAGATCAGGCAAGATCGGCAAGGTAAACCAGATCAGGGCATGGTGGCACAGGAATAATGACTGGCGCAGGCCTTTACCTGCTCCAGGGATGGACAGACAAATTAACTGGAGGCTGTACCGAGATTATTCACTCGGATTAATGACTGAGTTGGCTTCTCATCATATTCAGGTTGCCAACTGGGTATTGGGCAAATCTCCTGTTTCAGTAATGGGAACCGGAAGTATCAACTTTTGGAAAGATGGAAGAGAAGTTGATGATAATGTTGCTTTAGTATACAGTTACGCAGATGGAACAAAGTTTGTTTACGATTCAATGATCAGCAATAAATTTTATGGACTCGAACAACAAGTTATGGGTGACAAAGGAACACTGGAACTCGAAACAAATAAATTTTACAGTGAGAACCCACCTAAACCTGCCGGTATTCTTCAATTGGTCAACGATATGGAGCATGGTTTGTTCTCTGCAGTTCCAATTGCGGGAGCATCATGGGTTCCTGAAACTGCCAATAAATACAAGGGTGAATCTATCTCACTTGATGATAAAATAGATGAAGGAGTATTGGAGCTGATTGGCTTTACAAACGCTGTTCGAAATAACAAACCCATTCCGCAGCTGCTGGATCAGGGATACCATTCGGGCATCTGGACAGTACTTGGACAACAAGCTATCGATGAGCAGAAATTAATCACATTACCAAAGGAATTTAACATTTAAGAAACATGAAAGACATCACTATAAAAGGCGTATGCATTAAACGTGAGTTATGGATTTTCCTGGGGGTTTTCATCTTCGCCTTTGGATTAAACATTTACTCAATCCTTCATTACAAAACAAGCTGGTCTGAGCTCTTTACCCATTTGCATATTGTTGTGCTGATGAGTATCTTTATCTACTGTGTAATAGCAGGTATAAGAATTGTTGTTGCTCTCATCTCAAAGTTGTTCAGAAAAAAAGCAACAGTTTAAAATAGTTTTTCTTTAAAAGAAAAACTGTTCATAGTAAAAATATTAAAGCTGTCTTCCTTTGCCGGTGATCCTGTCAATAGTCAGCTTTAATATTTTTGTTTTATGGATAGCCTTATCTATATAGACATCGCCTTCGGCTTCAAATCCGGGTGAATATTTCTTTATAATTAACCGCAAAGCTTCTTTCTTTTCATCTTCCACATTTACAGTCTCAATAAGACCAGAGACAACTACACTTTCATAGGCCGTAGTAAATGCTGCAGGAGATACTTCCGTTTTCCCAACAACACAAAAACTGACTAAAGGGTTAGTTGTGATATTTTCAATTTTATGACCAACCATTGCACAATGGAAATATATATACCCATCGGAAGAGACATAGCTCATTGGAATGCCATATACTCCACCATCAACAGAAGAAGTAGAAAGAACGCCATATTCCCCATTAAGAAGAAGTTCCCGTGCTTTGGATTCATCAAGAACCCGCTCATGTCTTCTCATTTCTCTGGCCATAATCAGTGTTTTATATTTATATATCTGTATTGACGTCTCCAAAACAAAATTAACCCTATCATGATAATTATTAAAATGGGGATTAAAACATTCATAATCTGAATGGCAAGTTGCTTGTTCTTAATATATTCCTTGTCAATTAATCTCAACTTTACTTCTCTGGCCCTTAGTGTCACCAACCCGGCATCATCACATAAATAATTGACAGTATTCAACAACAGGTCACTATTTCCAAATAACTGATTGGAGTATCTGTCATAGCCCAGGGGCAATGGAAAAGATTGTCCGTTAGAAGTCTGNACCTGATTCAGCACCACATCTCCATCTGAAACAACCAGCATGCCGGTATTGCGACTTTGATTCAATGCTGTAAACTTAGCGCCATCTTTCAACACAGGAGGAATACGATTTCTAAACAAAGATGTAAACTCACCTTCAAGCAAAACTGCAACTGATTGAGGTGGCTTGTTAAATGATGACTGATCAGGTTCTACCCTCAACATGTCCAATGATATATCCTGAGGAACACTTACTAAACGTGAATATTTAGAAGTAGAAAGCAACACAGTTTTCCTCACACCTGTTGCCTTTACGGTATCTATGCTGCTGATGAATTCTGTTTTGATCGCGTTGATATTTTTAATGATCGGATGATTCTGTCCGGGCATGAGCAATGGATAGAAGTACCAGGGCAACATGGTTTGTTGTGGTTGTCCGCCCAACTGTCCTGTTACAACCGGAATAGACAATGCGTTCATATCCATTACCAGATTTGCATTGAGTCTGACGCCATATCGAAACAACTGATCATCAAGATTGAGGTCCCGGGTATAAGCCAATGTCCTTCCCTTACTGCGAATGCTGTCCATCGAAGCAGAAACAGGATCGATAAACCAAAGGACTTTTCCACCATACATGATATATTGGTCGATCAGAAATTTATCAGCCTCACTAAAGAGTGAATCAGGTTTGGCAATGATCAATGCTCTGAACTTTGGTTCGATCAACTGTTTCCCTGTTTTAGGATCGGTCTTGATCATGAAAAAGCTCTCGGGATTGCCATCAGGATGAACCTTATAGACTGCATAATATCCCCGAAGAGACCTGACAGCATCTGCCACTTTGATCAGTTCGGCTTCACGCTGGCCTTCAAGAAAAGCCACAGCAGGTTTACGGTCAAGAGTTAACTTCCGCAAAGCAATGGCCATATTAAATTCCAATGCCTCAATGGAGTTATTCAATACTTCTTCTGGAGAAACTCCAATCTGAGATTTCAACAGATCAACAGCAACCTCTTTATTCTGATAAGTGACAAGGGCAGATGGAAAGATCAATTGTTGTTCATTCCGCCCGTCTTTGTTCACATTGAGAGAAGTGGGATTTAGTCCTTTTCGAATGAGTCTCGCTGTAAGTGTATCCTTTTGTACTGCATCAGAAAAAGCATTGGGGTTGACAAACTCATAACTGACATTGCGGTTATATGCACAAAAGACATCCAGGAATTCACGGGTAGCATTGCTCAGTCTTGTAAAACCAGGAGGGAAATCACCTTTGAGATAAACTGTGACATGCAACGGTTCTTTGATTTCTGAAAGTAATGAGCGGGTAACGGGAGAAATAGAATGTCGTTTTTCAGCAGTCAAATCGATTCTAAAAAAGAACCATGATGAAACGATAGAAAACACAATGATACCCACCACGATGAATGCGATGCTTTTTAAATTTTGTATTTTACTATCTGACGACATAATGAATAAGATATATATTAAAGGTTTCGACGCTTACCATTTCCTGCTTTCCAATGACAGGCGCGTGAGGAAGATAAACAGAACAATACAGCCCAGGAAGTAAATGACATCACGACTATCCACAACCCCGAGACTGAGCGACAGATAATGTGCATTTGCACCAAGGGATTGGACAAAAACTGTAGCGTTTCCAAAGAAGGGAGCAATAAATTCAAAACCCATGTAGAGAAAGCCACACAGAAAAACAGAGATCAAAAATGAGGCAGCCTGATTATCCGTGATGGATGATGCCCAAAGGCCAATAGCAACGAAGAGTGCTCCTATAAATAGGAGACCAATGTATGAACCCAATGTCCCACCCAGGTCAATATTTCCTTTTGGAAGTCCCAACAGATATACAGAGACCACCCAAACGAATGTTGGTATCAGGGCAACTACAACCAGCGCCAAAGCTGCAAGATATTTACCCATCACCACCTGAATATCGGTTAGTGGCTTGGTCAGCAACAGTTCAATAGTTCCACTCTTTTTCTCTTCTGAAAACAGACGCATAGTGATTGCAGGAATCAGAAACAGAAACGTCAAAGGGGCAATCGTAAAAAGACTGTCAACTGTGGCGTAGCCATTATCGAGGATATTGAAACCCGAAGAGAACACCCACAAGAAAAGTGCATTGGCTAAAATAAAAACAGCCAACACAATAAAACCTGTCAACGTATTCAGAAAACCACCGAATTCCTTTTTGAAAAGAGCAAACATAATAATACGTTTCTAAGAATACAAAAGTAGTAAATTTGATGGATATATGCTGAAGGCATTTTAGTTTTGCCTTTGATTTTTTTACTTTCTCTGAGTTTTTTGCCTTTGATTTTTGTACTTTTTGTACTATTTTTGCCTTTGAAAAACGACAAATGTGTATTTAAGCAGGAAAATTGATCAAGTACTTTTAGACTGGAGTAAGGAATTATCCAGAAAACCACTTCTCTTAAGAGGTGCACGACAGGTTGGGAAGTCGTCGGCAGTAAGGGAACTGTCAAAATATTTTGATAATTTCTTGGAGATAAATTTCGAGGAACATAAACAGGTACATAGCTTATTTTCAGGTGATCTATCCCCAATAGAATTATGTGAAAATCTTTCTGTTTTTTATAATACTCAGATTGTTCCAGATAAAACTTTACTATTTTTAGATGAGATCCAATCATGTATTCCAGCTATTTCATCACTGCGTTTTTTTTATGAGAAGTATCCTGAATTACACGTTATTGCTGCAGGATCATTACTCGAATTCGCCTTAAGTGAATTGCCTTCATTCGGTGTCGGACGAGTTCGCTCTTTGTTTGTATACCCCTTCTCGTTTGATGAGTTTCTTTCAGCAAATGGAGAGGAAATGTTAATAAAAACCAAGCAGGGAGCATCTGCAAAACAACCATTAAATGAAGTTATTCATAATAAACTACTGGACTATCTTAAAAAGTTTTTAGTTATTGGGGGAATGCCTGAAGTTGTTGCGAAATATATTGAAGAGGGGAAATTATTAGAATGCCAGAATATTCTTGACGATTTAATTATTTCGTTTAAAGCAGATTTTACTAAATATAAAAAAATAGTTCCCTTTTCTCGCATTTCAGAGGTTTTTGAGTCTGTTGCTCAACAAGCAGGAGGTAAATTCATCTTCACAGGAGCAGCAACAATGTCAAACTATAAACAGATCAAAGAAGCACTTGATTTGCTAATAATGGCAGGATTAGTAATCCCGGTAACCCATAGTTCAGCAAACGGAATTCCGTTAGGAGCTGAAAGCAATTCAAAGAAAAGAAAGATGCTGATCTTTGATACAGGTGTATTTCAGAGATTAATGGGTCTGAATATTTCGGATATTCTTTTTGAAGAGCGATTTGAAATGGTAAATAAAGGTTCTATAGCTGAGCAATATGTAGGATTAGAATTATTGAAATCTTCATCAAGTTTTCTGCAACAAAATCTTTTTTATTGGCAAAGAGAAAAGTTAAACAGTAATGCAGAGGTGGATTATCTGATCCAAAAACAAGATAAGATCATTCCAATAGAAGTAAAATCCGGAAAACAAGGATCAATGCAAAGTTTATTCTTGTTTTTAAAAGAAAAAAAGAGTGATTATGGTATCCGTTTCTCTCTTGAAAACTATTCAGTCTACGACAACATTAAGGTTTATCCACTTTATGCTGTATCAGATTTTGTAAAATAAACAGAAGCTAAGAATAATGGAGTAGAGAATTACAATAAAAGTCTAATCTAAGAAGTTTATCACAATCGTTGAATCCATTTCCAAACCCAGCATATTGTTGGCCTTACCACGATTAATGGCAACTTCAAGCAAACCGTGTGTCCCAAAAAGTACGACTATCTCTCCCTCGGGGACATCGCCATAGGCGCGATATTCCTTATAGGGCTCGGCTTTATGACCACGGAAACTCAAAGTGAATTTACGTTTAGCTCCCAGTTCCCTGAATAATGCCTCACTAATATTGCAAATCAAGTTACCATATGAATCGATATAGATCACATTGCCCCGGATGGAATTTCCAATAACAACAGGTTGAAGCAACATCCTCTGGGTTAATCCGGTCCTTGGAAAACCCAGTTCAACCATCGGTTTCCCCGAAGCAATATGTGCAGCTGCCTTTACAAACCGATCACGTGAAGAAAAGGTTTGGTAATTTGAATCAAGATAAACATCCATCATCACTATTTCCTGTGGCTCCCCGTCAAAGATCATTGAGAAGACACCTGTATCGGCACCGATAAAATAATGTCCATTGTAACGAATGACCACATGTGGGTGATCCTCACTCTCTTCGGTCAATACACCTATGAGGTGAATCGTCCCTTCAGGAAAGTCTTTATAAAAGTTGCGAATAATAAATGCAGCCTGCCGAATATTATATTTTGGAATATCATGCGAGATATCGACAATAACTATACCTGGAATTTGCCTAAGGATGGTTCCCTTAACTGCGCCCAGGTATGGATCCCGATACCCCCAATCGCTTGTTAATGTAATTATCGGCATAGTAATATTTCAGATTAGCGTCTTTAAAAAACAATATGATTTTGAACTAACTTTGCATGACCAAAAGTAAAGAATTTCATTCAAAAAAGTTGAATAAACATTGTTTGTAAATATCTTATTTTTGAATATGGGCGCATGATACAGGAGTCGACCAACTTTGCGCTCAGAATTTATTTACTGAATCGATTTGCATGCAGGAAAAAATCATAAATCTGGAAGCATACAGCGTTATTGACCTGTTTGGAGTCAATGACCGTCATCTGAATGAAATCAAGGATTGTTTCCCTCAGCTGAAGATTGTCGCACGTGGCGATTTGTTGAAAGTCTCTGGAGAAGAGATGGCTGTTGAGAACTTTGAAAAACGTTTTCACTTGTTGCTTGCTCAGTTTGATCACTTTGGGAAAATAGCTGATACAGATATCAGGCAGATAATGCAGTCAGAGGATGATAGCCAACCAATAAGAGAAATCGATCACCAGGTTTTGGTGCATGGCCGGAGTGGCATGATGATCAAGGCAAAGACTGCGAATCAACAGAAAATTGTTGATGCTTTTAAAGACAATGACATTGTTTTTGCGGTCGGACCTGCCGGTACCGGCAAGACCTATACGGCTGTTGCACTGGCAGTCCGTGCTTTGAAAAACAAAGAGGTACGTCGGATCGTACTCACCCGTCCCGCTGTTGAAGCCGGTGAGAGCCTTGGCTTTTTGCCCGGTGACCTGAAAGAGAAATTGGATCCCTATCTTCAGCCGCTCTATGATGCCCTTCGCGATATGTTACCTCCACAAAAGCTGATCACTTATCTCGAAGACGGCACAATCGAAATTGCTCCACTTGCATTTATGCGGGGTCGGACACTCGACAATGCCTTTGTCATTCTAGACGAAGCCCAAAACACTACTGCCAATCAGATCAAAATGTTCCTAACCCGTATGGGTAAAACATCCAAATTTATGGTGACCGGTGATGTGACCCAAATCGACTTACCCCGCAATCAAAAATCGGGATTGATCCATTCAAGCCAGATCCTGAAAGATATCGAAGGAATTGCTTTTATTCAACTCGATGCTTCAGACGTAGTCAGGCATAAACTTGTTGCGCTCATTATCAACGCTTATGACCGGGATACAGAGATCAACAATTACGAACGATTAAAGAATAAAAACGAATAAATCTCAAAACAAATATTGCATGAAAAACGCCATCGTCAGGACAGACTATCGATTTAAGGATCAAAAGAGTGTCTACAAAGGAAAGGTACGTGATGTTTACAACATCAAAGATGAACTACTCGTGATGGTAGCATCTGATCGGATCTCAGCATTTGACGTGATATTACCTGAAGGCATTCCCTACAAAGGACAAGTACTAAACCAGATAGCCGCTAAGTTTTTAGACGACACCGAGGATATCGTTCCCAATTGGAAGATTGCAGTTCCCGATCCAATGGTAACAATTGGTCGTCTGTGTGATCCTTTCAAAGTTGAAATGGTTATCCGTGGATATCTGTCAGGTCATGCCTGGAGGGAATATAAAGCTGGTAAACGCACTATTTGTGGCGTCGCTATGCCGGAAGGTATGAAGGAGAATGATAAATTCCCAACACCCATGATTACTCCGACAACAAAGGCAGCAGTTGGCCACGACGAAGATATTTCCCGCGAAGAGATCTTAAGACTGCATATCGTTTCCGAAGAAGATTATACGCAATTGGAAGACTATACTAATAAGCTTTTCCAACGTGGAACCGAGATTGCCGCCAGCATGGGATTGATTCTTGTCGATACCAAGTATGAATTTGGAAAAGGCGAAGGCGAAATCTATCTCATCGACGAGATTCATACGCCCGACTCATCACGTTACTTCTACAAAGAGGGATACGAAGAGCGCCAGGCTAAAGGGGAAACCCAGAAACAGCTTTCAAAGGAATTTGTCCGCGAATGGCTGATGGCAAATGGGTTCCAGGGTCAGGAAGGACAAGTTGTTCCTGAAATGACAGAAGCGTATGTAACAACGGTTTCTGACCGATACATTGAATTGTACGAACAGATTACGGGACAGCCTTTTGTGAAAGCTGATACTTCTAATGTCATCAGCAGGGTACAACAAAACATTGAAGCTTTCCTGGCTGCTTATTACAGATAAGCAATCCCAAATCTCATTATAAATGAAAAGAGACGCAAAATATTGCGTCTCTAATTTTTTATGCCAAATCAGTAGTGTTATTCAACTTTCAGTGCTTTTAATAACCTATTAATTTCCAGAGATTTTTCAGGTTTCTTAAGATTCTTATACAAATTTTGTAAAAATTCAAAATACTGCATTATTAATTTTGTGTTGTCGCATGCACCTGTGTATTCTTCCATTTTATCCGAATATTTCACTTCCAAACCCTCATATATACTCGCTTTTGGAAAAAAGACTCCTTCTGCAAATGGATTAAGATAAAACTTAAGATCATTTTTAAAATCAACAGAGTTGTTATTTCCTGGTTGTACATACCCAAGAAATCCCGGTACCGCAAGATTAACACCATAAATGTGAAGTCCCAGTCTTTGGGCTATTCCAGCATATAATATAATGAACCCGATTGGAAGACTTTTACCTGTTTCCAACAATACATTTAAACTCAAGCTGTTGAAATAAGAACCGGCATCTAATACGAACGAGAATTTTTTCACTTCAAAAAATACTTTACTTATAACCTTAGCCCCTTCGAAAGGGGTCATGTCCTGTTTAAGTTCGAGCCATACCTCCCTTTTTAAGGCTTCCACTCTTGCCATTACACGCTTTTCGTCTAAATCAGGAAATTGATATTTACTAACAATGAAGAAGCCTTTTAACAGATCATGAGAATCCATTGTTGCCCAATTGTGCAACTCACTATAAAGACTCTGTATTCTTATCTCGTTAATCAGTCCCTTGATTCTTGATTGAACAGTTTCGTCCAAAGAATTTTCACTTATATTTTCAAGAAAAGGAATAGCCTTGACGCCATATGATATTATAGATTCAACGATCTTTTCAAAAAGAGAATCATCCTGCTCATCCAACAAATCCATTAAATTGGTAAGATCTGAATTTACATCCTTAGCCATAATATTGTTTTGTGTTTATTCCTAAAAATAACATTAAATAATTGTAGAAAAAAACAATTTCCAATTTTAATATGAACAGGGTATGCAATTCATAATCCATACATTAGCTAATAATGTTGATTTCTAATTTGTTAATAAGTGATTTCTTGTAGAAATTATCAGTGTTTACTGACTACAAACCCGACCCAGTACATGAACAATCAAGTTTTCGATAGCTGATTTATAATTTTTGGAAAATTCCTTTCTATATCTGTTAGCCACAATGGTACAAACAGTTAGCGCCTTATGACCAAGCAGACCACTTAATCCGTAAAGAGCAGAAGTTTCCATTTCAAAATTCCCGATAGTTCTACCTTCATATCTGAAAGAATTCAGCATATCACCAATATTGGCAAGAGTTGGCGTCAACCGCAATTCTCTGCCCTGAGGCGCATAAAAACCGGGAGAAGTGCAAGTAACAGTAGTATAAATATCTTTGCTGATCAAACTCAACAGTGACGGATCGGCAGCAACAACATAAGGATGTGGCAAATTTTCAGGCCATTTTGTATGATTGATAAAAGCAGTCGTCATAGCCTGATCGATAACTTCAGCATAACGGGCATAAAAATAAAGCAGGCCATCGGTTCCAATTCCGTGTGAGGAAGCCACCATGCTGTCCGTTGGAATATCTGCCTGGAGGCCACCTGAAGTACCGATTCGGATAATGGAAAGCTGTTTACGCTCTTCTTTGATTACCCCTTCTTTCAGATCAATATTTACCAACGCATCAAGTTCATTCAATACGATATCTATGTTATCGGTTCCCATTCCTGACGAAAGAACAGTAATGTGTTTTTGTCCAACCCAACCGGTATGGGTAACCATTTCACGGTTCGACACTTTATGATCTATACGGTCGAAATGTTTTGAAACTTCGGGTACACGGCCGGGATCTCCGACAACCAGTACAGTATCAGCAAGTTGTTCAGGCTGGAGGTGCAAATGATAAATACTTCCATCGGTATTCAGTATAAGTTCGGAAGGAGCTATTCTTTTCATTGATCAATAGTATTTGTTTAAGTAAATTTGCAGTGATGAACTTTGCATCATCTACAAGGTTTATTGCAAATATACCATTTTCATTTTGTTTGTAAAAGAAATAGAAATGCAGGTAGAAATAATAACAATTGGAGACGAACTTTTAATTGGTCAGGTGGTTGACACAAACTCCGCATGGATGGGCGAACAACTGAACCTGATAGGTTTACGGGTTGTTCAGATTACAAGCATATCCGATCAACGCGAACATATCCTGAAAGCGCTCGAAGAAGCTGCAGGTCGCGCAGAAATCATTTTAATTACCGGAGGCCTCGGACCTACCAGTGATGATATCACCAAACCCACTTTATGCGAATATTTCAACAGTCCATTGGTATTTGATCCCGAAGTTCTGAAAGAAGTCGAACGCATGTTTGCATCAAGAGGAATGCCGGTAACGGGCGTCAACCGAAAACAAGCAGAAGTCCCTGAAAGTGCCACTGTCATGCCCAATCACAACGGCACAGCACCCGGCATGTGGTTCGAAAAAGATGGTAGAATTTATGTCTCGATGCCTGGAGTACCTTTTGAGATGAAGGGAATCATGACAAATTACGTCCTGCCCGAACTCACAAAACGATTTACCAACCAGGCCATCTATCATAAAACAGTCCTCACTCAGGGAATGGGTGAATCGATGGTTGCTTCACGCATTGAAGAATGGGAAAAAGCGCTTCCGAAGAGCATAAAGCTGGCCTACCTTCCTCAACCGGGGATGGTGAGATTACGGCTTACGGGATCAGGAACCGATTTGGAGACTATCAAAAAACAAGTTGACGATGAGGCTAAAAAGCTGATCCCTATAATTGGAGAACTGATCTACGGTTACGATGAAGACAAGTTGGAAAGCATAATTGGCCGATTACTCAAAGAAAAAAAGGCAACACTTTCTACCGCCGAAAGCTGTACCGGTGGTTATGTAGCACATTTGATTACTTCAATTGCCGGGAGTTCTGATTATTATCAAGGATCGATCATTGCTTACGACAATCGGATTAAACAATCACATTTGGGTGTAAAAGAACAAGTTTTGGAAGACTTTGGAGCTGTAAGCCGTGAAGTTGTCATCGCAATGGCCGAGGGTGCCCGCAGAAAATTGGGAACTGATTACGCTGTTTCCACTTCCGGAGTGGCAGGACCTGATGGCGGCACACCAGAGAAGCCAGTTGGGACTGTATGGATTGCAGTAGCCTCGCCTTCAGGCACTGAAGCTAAACTTTTGCACCTTGGGCCGAACAGAATGCGCACTATCAATATGGCCGCTTTCAACGTTTTAAACATGCTCAGGAAAGAATTAATCAAAAAAGATTAAAAATCGTTGGATACTAACTAAATATTTACGAATTTTGCACTCCCGTTTCGGAAAGTATAAGACTAAGTAAAAAATATAAACACCATGTCACGAATTTGCCAGATCACAGGAAAAAAATTAATGGTAGGAAACAATGTTTCTCACTCTAACATCAAGTCGAAGAGAAAGTTTTATCCTAACTTGCAGACTAAGAAGTTCTACGTTCCCGAAGAAGATGCATGGGTCGTTTTAAAAGTTTCTACTTCAGCCATCAGAACCATCAACAAGAATGGTATTTCAGCTTGTCTGAAAAAAGCTGTTACAAAAGGATTTCTTAAATAACATACTTATTTAAGGCAGAGTGATCGTCATCGGATATACCGGTGACGATCATTCTTTTTTATCAGAAGTGCTCCTTTATGGGGCTTTTTTCATTTCTACCCATTGATAGTTCTTTAGAAAATTATACTACTTTCGCTATAATAAATATTCGCATCTTGAAGTCATTATCAATTGTCATATTATTCCGATTCATAGCTCTGTTTATATTTGTGGCCGGCTCCTTTATTCAGACCCACGCACAAGTAAAAACCGTAGGATTAGTCTATGGACAGATAACCGGAGACGATGGAAAAGAGGTTTCACAGGTTATTATTCAGGCAACTGAAACAACAACCGGAAAATCAATCAACTCAAAATCAATCAGAAATAATGATGGGACATATGAACTTTCGCTCCCCGCAGAAACCCAATTGACCATTACTTATTCTTTATTGGGATATTTCCGGCAAACAAAACAAGTCAACCTGAAACCAAACGAACGGTTTCAATTGAACATCCGGTTAGTCATCCTTCCAACTCAACTTTCGACTGTAGTCATCAATGAACGTTTAGACCGGACGCTCAACGTTACCCGCATCGATCCAAAATCTGCGGCTGTCATCCCAAGTGTCTCCGGAAATGTAGAGGCACTCATCAAATCGCAACCCGGGGTTTCATCCAACAATGAACTCAGCTCACAATATTCAGTAAGAGGTGGCAACTATGATGAGAATCTTGTCTATGTTAACGACATCGAGATCTTTCGGCCATTTCTGGTCCGTTCGGGACAACAGGAAGGATTGAGTTTTTTAAACAGCGACCTGATTTCATCCATCAATTTCTCTGCCGGTGGGTTCGAAGCCAAATATGGAGACAAGATGTCTTCGGTTTTAGACATTCATTACAGGCGACCAACAACCTTTTCAGGCTCTGTGATGATGAGCCTTCTGGGAGCATCTATCCATCTTGAAGGAGCTAGCAAGAACAATAAATTCACCTGGCTCACGGGCCTTCGGCAGAAGTCGAACCAGTATCTGCTGAAAAGTATGGATACAAAAGGTGAATACAATCCTTCCTTCACAGACATTCAGGCGCTTTTTACATATACTTTTTCCCCGAAATTTGAAGTTTCATTCCTGGGAAATTATGCACAAAACATTTATAGACTGATTCCTCAGGATCGCGAGACTTCGTTTGGAACCATCAACGAAGCATTGAGGTTACAGGTTTATTTCCAAGGTGAAGAGGCAGACAAATTTAACAACGGTACAGCCGCGCTGAGTTTTAATTTTCACCCTTCTACAGCTATCAGCCTAAAACTCAATGGCTCATATTTTAGATCGCTTGAAAGTGAATCATTTGATATCCTTGGACAATACTGGATCGGACAGATCGAAACAGACCTGAGCAAACCCAACTTTGGCGATGTACTTTCAACAAAAGGGGTCGGCAGTTTTCTGAATCATTCACGAAATCACCTGACTGCAGATGTTTTCAATATCGAACAACGCGGTTCCGTCACAAAACCACACAATCAGTTTCAATGGGGCGTCAAATATCAGCACGAAGCAATAGATGACCGTTTGAATGAATGGACGATGATTGACTCTGCCGGTTATTCGTTACCCAACCCTCCCCAGAAACCCGGAGACATTCCGCAGAACCCTGATTTTACCATTTCTTCTTCTTTGAAGACCCAACATCAACTCAGTTCAAACCGATACAATGGTTTTATCCAGAACTCATTTTTTCTGAGAACGGATAGTGTGAAATTATGGATCAATGCCGGTATCCGCAGTTCATACTGGGATGTTAACAAAGAATTGCTATTCAGTCCAAGAGTCATCATCAACTACAAACCCAACTGGAAAAACGATATTACTTTCAAACTTTCGGGTGGATTATATCAGCAGCCGCCCTTCTACCGGGAGTTGCGCGACCTGCAAGGGAATCTCCATTTAAATACTCCAGCCCAAAAATCCATACATCTGTTGACCGGAAGCGATTGGCAATTCAAAGCCTGGGGCCGACCGTTTAAATTTACAACCGAGATCTATTACAAGTTTTTGGACGACCTGATTCCCTACGAAATTGACAATGTACGGATCCGTTACCTGAGCGATCAAACGGCAAAGGGTTATGCCGAAGGGATAGATTTTAAGATAAACGGCGACTTTGTGGAAGGCCTTGAATCATGGGCCAGCATCTCTTTCATGAAAACAGAGCAGGACATAAAAGGAGATTTCTATTACAAACGGATGAACAGCAGTGGCGAGGTAATCATTCCGGGCTATACAACCAATACGGTTGCTGTCGACAGTATCAGAATTGAGCCGGGTTATATC
>JGI24140J50213_10000385_pt1 | contig 20731 bp, 17 predicted proteins | sample BarGraIncu00222A_FD_50213 | JGI IMG/M metagenome (IMG submission 50213)
GTCTCCAGCAGGCTCAGGTCCCCAAGGTCCTTGCCGTAGGACGTGGAGTTCTCGCTGACCAGGAAGATCTCCTTGACGTCGTGCTCGCCGAGCCAGCGGGCTTCAGCCAGCACATCGGAGGGTCGCCGCGACACGAACGACCCTCGAAACATCGGGATGGCACAGAAGGCACAGCGCCGGTCACAGCCACTGGCGATCTTCAGAGGGGCCCAGGGCCGGCCATCCAGCCGGGCGCGGATAACGCGAGGCCCGCTGGCCGGCGCCGGTCCCACTACCGTCTCGAGGGAAGGCGCAGTGCTGACCCGCACCGCGCTGGACATTGACGATGACCCACCATGACCAGGCAGGGCCACCGACGCAGCCGAACCCTGGCGCGAGGTGGGTGAGAGCGGCAGCAGGCGCCGCCGGTCAGACGGCACGTGCGAGGCCGGCTTCTTGCCGCTCAGGATCGAGGTGAGATGACTGGACATGTCGGCGTAGGAGTCGAAACCCAGCACGGCGTCAGCTTCGGGCAGCTCGGCGGCGAGCTGCTCGCCATACCGCTCGGCCAGACAGCCGACTGCCACCACCTTCTGGGTGCGCCCCGAAGCTTTGAGCTCGGAGGCCTCCAGGAGCGCGTCGATGGAGTCCTTCTTAGCCTGCTGAACGAACCCACAGGTGTTGATCACCGCGACATCTGCCTGCGCGGCATCATCGACCAACCTCCAGCCCTCGGCGGCCAGACGGCCTGCGAGTTCTTCGGAGTCGACCTCGTTGCGGGCACACCCCAATGTGACCAAGGCCACGCTCCGAGCACTGCCGGTAGCGCTCGAGGTCGGGGACGTCATGTCTCCATCGTAGGTGGACTGCGGTTGAATGACCGCATGCCCGACCTCGCGCCAGACACCATTGCACCAGACACTCTCGCCCGCGTGACCGAACTCCTGCGCCGGCACCCGCTGATCGACGGACACAACGACTTCCCCTGGGAGGCACGCCAACAGTCGGGCTACGACTTCGACCAGCTTGACCTCTCGCGCCGACTGGGGAGCACGCACACCGACCTGCCGAGGCTGCGTGAGGGCGGCGTCGGCGCGCAGTTCTGGTCGGTCTGGGTGCCATCAACGTTGCCCGAAGGCCAGGCGATCATCCAGACCCTGGAACAGATCGACGCGGTCCACCAGATGGTCGCCCGATATGGCGACCAGCTGGGTTTCGCCCGCACCGCCGATGAGCTCGAGGCTGTCTTCGCGTCCGGGCGCATTGCCTCACTCATGGGCGCTGAGGGCGGACACTCGATCGGCTGTTCACTGGCGGCGCTGCGGATGCTGCACGTGCTTGGTGTCCGCTACCTGACCCTGACGCACAACGACAACGTGCCCTGGGCCGACTCGGCCACCGACGAGCCGGTGGTGGGTGGCCTTTCCCCCTTTGGCGCCGAGGTAGTACGCGAGATGAACCGCATCGGCATGCTCGTCGACCTCTCGCACGTCTCCGCGGACACCATGCGCGACGCGTTGCGGGTCAGTGAGGTGCCGGTGATGTTCTCTCACTCCTCCGCGCGTGTCGTCTGCGACATGACCCGCAACGTTCCCGACGACGTCCTCGCGACGCTCGGGCAGCGCGGCGGAGTCTGCATGGTGACCTTCGTCCCCGACTTCGTCTCCCCGGCGGCCGGCCAGTGGCGCAAAGAAGCCTCAATCGCGGCGCTGAAAGAAGGCGTCAACCCTGTCGACCACGTGGCCTTCGACCGTTTCGCCGCCACGTACCGCAAGAAGCATGCCAAGCCCACCGCAACGATCGACCAGGTCGTCACCCACATCGAGCATGTGCGTGAGGTCGCCGGCGTCAACCATGTGGGTATCGGCGGCGACTACGACGGCACCGAGGACCTGCCGATAGGCCTCGAGGACGTCAGCAGGTATCCGCGGCTGTTCGTCGCACTGGCCGACCGCGGCTGGTCCTATCAGGACCTGACCAAGCTGGCCGGCGGCAACATCCTGCGCGTCATGCGCGCCGCCGAGGCAGGGGCCCGCGACCTCCAGACAACCCGCGGACCCAGCCTGGCTACGTACGAGGGCCTGGACCACCCCGACCCAAAGTAGGGGCCTGCCGGCTTGACCCGCCATAAGCCGTGGGCGCAGCTGTTGGACGACCTGAGGCCGTGACTGTTCCCGATGCGAGGCGGATCGTGCCTGCGCCGGCCTGCGCACGACCGGAAGGGCGACGAGGTTCGAGTCGCACGCCACTGTCCTGCGTTCCCGTCGTCAACGGCTGCAGCGACCCATGACCGGCCGGGTCCCCTGTGGTGTCCCACCCGACGCGGGGGGCGATGAGGGTGGCAACTGGGCAAGCCCTGGCGGACCTCTGCCGCCCGAACGCCGGGCGGTCGACGGATCGTTGGTCACACACCGGTGAACACAGCTCCACATCGTTGCTCGACCAGGTGCCGGCTTCACGACACGCAGCCGCTGCCTCAAGACTGCCCCAGACCCGAACGCCGCCAACGTCTGGGCCGCGCTCAGGCGGGGATGACCGACTCGGGACAACCGCCTCGGGTCACCGATTGGAAACAGGCGTATAGGTTTTGGACGATTCGCGTTAAGAAGCCGTCAAAGGCCCGACGCCGCACCCCAGCAACCCCGAGACTTCCGTCGTGGTCGACTTTCAAGGCGACCTGACGACTGGAGTGCAACGGAAATGTCCGATCTTGGTTTTGTGATCCTTACCGGAGCGTTTTTCGCGCTTTTCCCGTTGATCATCAAGAGGGTTGAGCGGTTGTGAGCGTCGAGAACGCGGTAGGGCTTGCTGTTTCTGTTCTGTTGTTGGGCTACCTTGTGGCGGCCTTGTTGTTCCCGGAGCGTTTCTGAGATGTCTGACACGACTGCTGGCCTGTTGCAGGTCGGACTGTTGGTTGCTGCTCTCGGGGTGTGTTACCGGCCGTTGGGTGCTTTTATGGCGCGGGCTTATACCAGTGAGCATGACTCCCGTTTTGAGCTGGGTTTGTACAAGGTGATGGGGGTGGATCCGAAGGCCGACCGGCGGTGGCCGGCGTATGCCCGCTCTTTGTTGGCGTTCTCCGCGGTCAGCTTGGTGTTTTTGTATGCCTTGATGCGGTTGCAGGGGTAACTGCCGTCGGGCCGCCGCCGCCGCCCTGGACGGCATCAACCCCAACCAGGTCGCCCCGGACGCGCTCCTGGCCAGCGGCTCCGGACTCGACCCCCACATCAGCCCCGCCTACGCCCAAGAGCAAATCCCACGCGTGGCCCGGGTACGCGGCCTCAGCCAGGCACAGGTCCAGGCCCTGGTCACCCAGAACACCAAGGGACGCGCCCTCGGATTCCTTGGCGAACCACGGGTCAACGTCCTGACCCTCAACCTGGCCCTGGACGCACTCAAGCCCTGACACCGGCGACATCAGTCTGGCGGCCCGCCAGCGGACAGGCCAGAATCGGACCATGGCACGCGGACTACTGCGGATCTACCTCGGCGCCGCACCAGGAGTCGGCAAGACCGTAGCCATGCTCGGCGAGGCCCACCGACGGTTCGGACGTGGGACCGATGTGGTCATCGGACTCTGTGAGCCCCACGCGCGCCCCTACACTGCGGCGCAGATGGAAGGCCTGGAGATGGTCCCACTGCGAGAGATCGAGTATCGCGGGACGTCCTTCCGCGAGCTCGACCTGGACGCAGTGCTGGCCCGGGCACCCCAGGTGGCGCTGGTCGACGAGCTGGCCCACACCAACGTTCCGGGCTCGCGCAACACCAAGCGGTGGGAGGACATCAACGAGCTACTCGACGCCGGAATCGACGTCATCTCCACGGTCAACATCCAACACCTGGAGTCATTGAATGACGTGGTGGAGTCCATCACTGGTGTAAAACAACGCGAAACCGTGCCAGATGAGGTTGTCCGGGCGGCCGACCAGATCGAGCTCGTCGACATGACGCCTGAAGCGCTGCGGCGACGGATGGCGCACGGCAACATCTACACCGCCGACAAGGTGGATGCCGCACTGTCCAACTACTTCCGTCCGGGCAACCTGTCGGCTCTGCGCGAGATCGCCTTGTTGTGGCTGGCGGACCGGGTGGACGAGGCACTGGAGCGCTACCGCCAAGACCAAGGGATCTCGGAGCCGTGGCCCACTCGTGAGCGAGTCGTGGTGGCGTTGAACGGTCAACCCGAGGGAGAGACCTTGCTGCGCCGCGGAGCCCAGATCGCCTCACGAGGGGCGGGGGGTGAGCTGATGGCAACCTACGTCACCGTCTCCGACGGGCTCCTCGGGGCCGATCCCTCAACGATTGACGCCCAACGCAAGCTCACCGCAGAGCTCGGCGGGACGTTCCACTCAGTGGCCGGCGACGACGTAGCGCACGCGATCCTTGACTTCGCCCAAGGGGTCAATGCGACCCAGATCGTGTTAGGGGTCAGCCGCCGGGGACGCCTCCAGTCCGTGCTTTCCCCCGGAGTGGGTGAGACTGTGGTCGCGGGCTCCGGTGACATCGATGTGCACCTGGTTTCGCACGCCTACGCCGGCAGGGGCCTGGCCAAGTCCCCACGTGTCGGATATGGCAGCGGGTTAGGCTTTGACACGGGTCTGGGGATCAGTATTCAGAGGTTGGCCGCCGCATGGCTGGTGGCCACCGCAGGCTTGGGACTGTTGACGTGGCTGCTGGCAACGCGCCAGAGCACCGCCCTGGCCCTGGACATGCTGGCGCTGCTGGCTCTGACCGTGGCCTGTGCCCTGGTCGGCGGGCTGTGGCCGGCGCTCTTCTGTGCCGTGGCAAGCAGCCTGGTGCTCAACTTCTTCTTCACCCCGCCCATCCACACCTTCACCATCTCGGACCCGCAGAACGCCGCGGTCCTGGCCGTGTTCGTCCTGGTGGCGGCGGCGGTGGCCTCCGTGGTCCATCTCAGTGCCCTGCGTACGGCACAGGCGGTGGCAGCCAAGCGGGAGGCGCGCGTCCTGGCCCAGCTTTCGCGCTCCCTGCTGGGCGCGGCCGACCAGCTGCCTGCTCTGCTGGACCAGGCATGCGACACCTTCGGGATGCAGAACGCTGCCATCGTCCGACGTGACTCGGTGCGCGAACCGTGGCAGGTTCTGGCCAGCACCGACACCTTCACCGTCGACCAGGTGCGCGACGCCCCGGTTCGTGCGCCAGTGGACGACAGGACTGAGCTTGTTCTGTGCGGGTCGGTCCTCGAGGCCGACGAGGAGCGCCTCGTCTCCGCCTTCGCGTCGCACGCGTCAGCGATTCTGACCCGTGACGAGCTGCTCGCCCAGGCCCGAGCCGCGACCAGTCTGGCCAAAGACAGCCGGACCCGCACCGCACTGCTCGCCGGGGTATCCCACGACCTTCGAACACCCTTGGCGAGCATCAAAGCGGCCGTCTCCAGCCTGCGGCAGGACGACATCACCTGGTCGGCTGCCGACGAGACCGAGCTACTGGAGTCCATCGAGGAGTCGGCCGACCGACTCAACGCGATGGTGGGCAACCTGCTGGACATGTCACGGCTGCAGACCGGGTCGGTCACTGCCCATCTCCAGGACCTGCACCTTCTGGACGTGCTCAAACCCGCCATCTCGGCTCTTGGCGATCAAGGCCGACGGGTTCGCACGTGGATCCCCCAGGACCTCCCGCTGTTCCTTGCGGACGCAGGCTTGCTCGACCGGGTGCTCGCCAATGTGCTGGAAAACGCACTGAGACACTCTCCCGGACGCCAGGAGGTCGTGGTCAGCGGCAGTGTCATCGGCAACCGGATCCAGATCCGGGTGGTCGACCGGGGCATCGGGGTCCCGGACCGTTCGAAGGAAGAGATCTTCGCCCCGTTCCGGCGTCTGGAGGACAGCGGACGAGGTGACGGTGTGGGCCTGGGACTCGCCGTGGCGCGCGGGCTCACGGAGGCGATGGACGGCACGCTGAGCGCCGAGGACACGCCGGGCGGCGGGCTGACCATCGTCATTGACCTACCGTTGACGGCGACCGGAAGTGATCCAGAGACGAGCCGACGGTGAGAGGAGGCAGGAGCTCGTGACATTCATCCTGGTGGTCGACGANGAGCCACGAATGGTGCGCACCCTGACGATCAACCTGCGGGCTCGCGACTACGACGTCGAGTCGGCCGCTGACGGGCGCTCGGCCCTGCAGATCGTGGCGGAACGCCCACCAGACGTCATCGTGCTTGACCTCGGCCTGCCCGACATGCAAGGAGTGGAAGTGCTTCGCCGTGTTCGCAAGACGTCCACGGTTCCGGTGATCGTTCTGTCGGCGCGGCAGGAATCCGACGACAAAGTCGAGGCTCTGGACGCCGGAGCCGATGACTACGTGACCAAGCCCTTCGGCATGGACGAGTTCATGGCGCGCGTCCGAGCTGCGGCGCGCCGCGCAGGCGCCGATGCCGAGCTACCGCCCACCGTGCAAACCACCGACTTCGTGCTGGACTTCGCGAGCTATCGAGCCATGCGAGGGGATCAGGAAGTTCATCTGACCCCCACCGAGTGGCGGCTGCTGGCCGCACTCGCTGCAACCCCGGGCCATATCGTCACCCACGCGGCGTTGCTTCAGGCCGCCTGGGGACCGTCATACGGACGCGAGTCCAACTATCTGCGTGTCTACGCCAACCAGCTACGCCGCAAGCTCGAACCCGATGTCGGCCGGCCACGGTACCTCATCACCGAACCGGGCATCGGGTACCGCTTGATGGTCTGAGAACGCTCACCAGCAAGACACGTCGTGTGTCCTCTGGACCTGCCTCTGGGTGATCACAGAACTGATCCTTCGGCAGGCTCCACGGAAACGGGCATCGGGATCGGGGGACCGTTCGCGAGGGTGAACGCTCCACATCTCGCGACAACCCCCTTCGGTGGCCGCCGACGATGGTCTGGTTCACCCACGCTCAGGTACCTGCTGGTCGGTGGTGATGGCTGGCGTGGTCACCAGGGCGCGCCGCAGAACGCCCTGGACTGGGCCCGTGGCTGTGAGCCGCTACCACCTGCGTGGTAGCTCCAGGCGCCCATCTGACACGTCAGGTGGGCGCTTGGCAGTCCCAACGAGGGTCAGAAATCATCGTGGCGACCGTTGCGGGTCAGGGACCAGGCGTCCTGGCCATCGTCGTCCTCAACCTCCTCGAGGCTCTCGGGTGAGAGCGAGTCCCGGCTCGGAGCGCCCGGTGGCCCCCCGACGACCGACCTTGGAGCGGCGCCGGTCGGGTCAACCTGATCGGCTGGTGGCGGAGCGGTCCGGTCAAAAACCGGTTCGGACTCCGGCACCTCCTCACCGCGCATCAGGGCCAGCGTGGTCGGCAGATCATCGAACCTGACCAACACGTCACGTGCCTTGGAGCCCTCAGACGGACCGACGACACCGCGGGACTCCAGCAGGTCCATGAGCCGACCTGCCTTGGCGAAGCCAACCCGCAGCTTGCGCTGCAGCATCGAGGTCGAGCCAAACTGCGTGGTGATGACGAGTTCTGTTGCCTGCAGCAGCAGTTGCAGATCATCGCCAATGTCGTCCTCGACGACCTTCTTGGCCGCGGCAACGGTGACGTCTTCGCGATAATGCGGCTTGAGCTGGGCCTTGACGTGTTTGACGACCGCCTGGATCTCCGACTCGGTCACCCAGGCGCCCTGCACCCGCATCGGCTTGGAGGAACCCATCGGTAGGAACAACGCGTCACCCTGCCCGATCAGCTTCTCGGCTCCTGGCTGATCCAGGACGACCCTGGAGTCGGTGACCGAGGAGGTCGCGAACGCCATCCGGGACGGGATATTTGCCTTGATCAGGCCGGTGACAACATCGACCGAGGGGCGCTGGGTGGCGAGCACGAGGTGGATGCCGGCAGCCCGCGCGAGCTGGGTGATACGCACGATCGACTCCTCGACGTCACGCGGGGCAACAATCATCAGGTCTGCGAGCTCATCGACGATAATCAACAGGTAGGGGTAGGGGTGGATGACCCGCTGGGAGCCAGGCAAGGGCTTGAGCGTTCCCGCTTTGACCGCCTTGTTGAAGTCGTCAACGTGCTTGAAGCCATAGGTCGCGAGATCGTCGTAACGGGCATCCATCTCGCGAACCACCCACTGCAGCGCCTCAGCTGCCTTCTTCGGGCTGGTGATGATCGGCGTAATCAGGTGCGGAATCCCCTCATAGCCTGTCAGCTCCACCCGCTTGGGGTCCACCAGGACCATGCGTACCTCGTCTGGCGTTGAGCGCATCAGGATCGAGGTGATCATCGAGTTGACGAAGCTGGACTTGCCGGAGCCAGTGGCACCCGCCACGAGCAGGTGTGGCATCTTGGCCAGGTTGGCGATGACGTAGCCACCCTCGACGTCCTTACCGACGCCCACGACCATCGGGTGCTCATTGTTGCGTGCAGTCTGACTGCGCAGCACATCACCGAGGCTGACCTTTTCACGGTCGGCGTTGGGGATCTCGATGCCGATGGCGTGCTTGCCGGGGATCGGGCTCAGAATTCGCACGTCGGCAGACGCCACGGCGTACGCGATGTTTCGAGACAGCGCGGTGACCCGTTCGACCTTGATACCGGGACCCAGCTCGACCTCATAACGGGTGACCGTGGGACCGCGGCTGAAGCCGGTGACCTGGGCGTCGATATCGAACTGGTCGAGCACCTCGGTCAGAGACTCAACCACGGTGTCGTTAGCGACGCTACGGGTCTTGTGCGGACGGCCCGCCTCAAGCAACGTGTTGACCGGCAACGTGTAGGTGATGTCACCGGCGAGTAGCAGCTGCTCCACCCGCTGTGGCATCGGGGTCGTCGGCGGGGCCTCAAGCACCTGCTTCCCCATCAGGACACCACCTGGCTGCGACCCCATGGATGCCGCGCCGGCGGAACCGCCCACACCGAAGTCGCCCGGTGCCCCCGCGGGAGTCGCGTTTGTTCCGGGCGCCAGAACGCCGGGCGCGGTCGGGCGCTTCTCCCCCGGCCGGAACGCTGCCGCAGCCAGTTTGGCGGCCTTGGCCTTGGCCACGATGGCGGCTTGCCGGAAGGCCTCGTCGCCGTCAAACGATTCGGTGCCGATGGACCCCGGACGACGGTGCGCCCTGCGCGTGGCGCCAGGATCGCCCTCCTCCAGCTCGCCATCGTGGTCGCTGCGCCCCCAGCCCTCGCGCGGATGGTGCAGCAGGCGGTCACGGAGCTCGCCCAGACGTGCGGGAATCATCCGGACCGGTGTGGCCGTCATGACCAGGATCCCGAAGAACCCGACCAGCAGCAAGAGGGGGACGGCACCTATCGGCTTGATGGCAGCGACAATCGGGCTCGAGGCCAGGAACCCGATCATCCCGCCGGCGTCATTCATCTTGATCGCACCATCGGGCGGGCTTGGCAGGCCGGCAGAGATGTGAACCAGCCCGGCTGCGGCGAAGGTCACCACGATCGTGCCGATCGTGATGCGGTTGGTCGACGGCTGGTCCTGGGGCGCGCGAAGCAGGCGGATGCCAAACAACAACAAAGCGATCGGAAGGGCATAGGCAACCCGGCCAAACGTTCCCGCCACCACGGCGTGAACGATGTTGCCAGTCGTCCCCTTCAGCCCCCACCACTCGCTGGCAGCAACCAGGACTGCCAGTGCGAGCAGGAAAAGTCCGATACCGTCGCGGCGGTGCTCAGGCTCCAGCTCGCTGGCGCTGCGCCCGATCCGGCGCACGGTCCCGCCTACGACGTGGGCGACACCCATCCAGGTGGCATGGACGGCCCGGACCGGCAGGGCCGCGGGCTTGACCTTTCCCCTACTTCGCCGAGGTGCAGGTTTGCGCGGTGCAGGACGTCGGTTGGCCGAGGTGGACGGTTTCCCGCGTCCCCTGGACTTAGGACGCGGGACAGGGGAAGTCGTACGAGTCGCCACGGTCGTCACGGTACGCGAAAGATACGCTGGGATCACGCGTCACACGCGTGCCAGGCTGCCAAACCTCGAGCCACTGTTTGCCTTGGCTTGCCAAGACCAGGAGCGGGGAGGCCCAAGGCGAGCCCCGACCGCGCCATGGTCCGTCTTCGGCAGATGCACGACACCGGTCTGGACAACCGTGAGGCCAACACCGTGAGCACAGAGTCGAGATGGATGAACATCCGGCCAGGCCGAAAGTGCCGTTTTGCCCCGACCAGCGGGCGAAGACATGGTCGGCGTCCCCTGACCGACGCAGGTGCGGGAATGTCGCCCGCAGATCTGGCCGCATCGCTGACGGCACCATCGGTAGGTCATCACTGACTTCCCAGCCCGTCCTCAGGTTGGGCGTCGTTATGCGTCGATGACGATCGGGATGATCATCGGCCGGCGGCGCAACCGGCCGCCCAGCCACGAGCCGACGGTCCGGCGGATGATCTGTTGCAGCTGAAACGAGTCCGTGACCCCGTTGTTGGCCGCTTCGGCCAGAGCCTCCTCGAGCCTGGGAAGGACCTGGTCGAACACGTCCTGGTCCTCGGCAAAGCCACGGGTCTGGATCTCGGGGCCGGCGGCGACCTTTCCGGTCGCGGCGTCGCGAACAACAATGATCGTGACGAACCCCTCGTCGCGCAGGATACGACGGTCCTTCAGCAGTGCCTCGGTGGTCTCCCCCACCGAAGAGCCGTCGACGTAGACGTACCCACACGGCACGGCTCCGACGATGCCCGCCACCCCATGACTGAGATCGACAACCACGCCATCCTCGGCCAGGACGACCCGGTTGCGCGCAACGCCGGTCTGGACGGCCAGGGCCGCGTTGGCAACAAGGTGACGCCACTCGCCGTGGACCGGCATGACGTTGCGCGGCCGGACGATGTTGTAGCAGTAGAGCAGCTCACCGGCACTGGCGTGTCCAGAGACATGAACCTGCGCGTTGCCCTTGTGCACGACCTCGGCTCCCAGTCGCATCAGGCCGTTGATGATGCGGTAGACGGCGTTCTCGTTACCGGGGATCAGCGAGGACGCGAGCAGCACGGTGTCCCCGTCGCCAACCTCGATCTTGTGATCCCGGTTGGCCATCCGTGAGAGCGCAGCCATGGGCTCACCTTGTGAGCCAGTGCAGATCAGGACGACCTTGTCGTCCGGATAGTCAGTCAGCTTCTTGAGATCGACCAGGACGCCCGGCGGCACCTTGAGATAGCCGAGCTCCTCGGCGATGCCCATGTTGCGAAGCATCGAGCGACCGACCATGGCGACCTTACGACCGCTTGCGTGCGCGGCGTCGAGAACCTGCTGCACGCGGTGCACGTGCGAGGAGAAACACGCCACGATGACCCGGCGGTTCGCGTTTCGAAATACCGTCTCGATGGCCGGGGCTATGTCGCGCTCGGCGGTCGTGAAGCCCGGCACCTCGGCGTTGGTCGAGTCGGTCATGAACAGGTCCACGCCTTCCTCGCCGAAGCGGGCGAACGCCCGCAGGTCGGTGATTCGGCCGTCAAGGGGTAGCTGGTCCATCTTGAAGTCGCCGGTGTGCAGGATGGTGCCGCCCGGGGTGCGGACGAAAACGGCGAGCGCATCGGGAATCGAGTGGTTTACTGCCACGAACTCGCAGTCGAAGGAACCCAGCCTCTCGCGCTGACCTTCGGTGACCGTGAGGGTCAGCGGCTTGATCTTGTGCTCCCTGAGCTTGGCCTCGACCATGGCCAACGTCAGGGTTGAACCAATCAACGGGATGTCGGCCTTGAGGCGCAGGAGGTAGGGGACGGCGCCGATGTGGTCCTCGTGACCATGGGTGAGCACGATCGCCTCGACGTCGTCGAGGCGCTGGGAGATGTACTCGAAGTCCGGCAGGATCAGGTCGACCCCGGGGTGGTGATCCTCAGGGAAGAGCACTCCGCAGTCGATGATCAGCAACCGCCCCGCGAACTCAATGACGGACATGTTGCGGCCGACCTCGCCCAGTCCACCAAGGGCCACGACGCGCACGGCGTCCTNGGCCAGCTCGGGAGGTGAGGTCAGCTCGGGATGGGGATGGCTCAACTCAGTCCTGACTGGTCAATACCTTCTCGCACGCGGGCGAGCTGGTCAGCGGTGGCTGAGATCAACGGAAGCCGCAAGGCGTCGGAGACGATGACGCCCCGATCGTGCAGTGCTGCCTTGACCATGATCGGGCCCTGGGTAATGTGCATGACGGCGTTGACCACCGGGATCAGCTGGCGGTGAATCTCGATCGCCCGGGCCAGGTTGCCAACGGCAACGGCCGCGATCATCTCGCCATACTGCCTGCCGGCCAGGTGGCCGACGACACTGACGATGCCCACGGCACCCTGGCTGAGGTGCGCGAGGTTCAGCGCGTCATCCCCGGAGTACCACAGCAGGTCGGTCTGCGACATGACCTCGCTGGCAGCGAAGAGGTCGCCCTTAGCATCCTTGACAGCGACGATCCGAGGATGGTCAGCCATCCGCAGCAAGGTCTGAGTGTGGATCGGGGTGCCGGTACGTCCAGGGATGTCGTAGACGATCACCGGCAGGTCGGTTGCGTCGGCAACCGTGGTGAAGTGGGCGAGGACCCCTTCCTGAGGCGGCTTGTTGTAGTACGGAGTCACGATCAGCAGGCCATGGGCACCCGCCTTTGCCGCGGCCCGCGCGCACTCGACGGTGTGGGCGGTGTTGTTGCTTCCAGCGCCGGCGATGACGTGCGCCCGGTCCCCGACGGCTTCAACGACGACCCGGACCAGATCGACCTTCTCGGAGTCCGTTGTGGTGGGCGACTCACCGGTCGTGCCGTTGACAACCAGCCCGTCGTGGCCGTTGTCCACGAGGTGCACAGCCAGCCGCGCGGCACCCTGCAGGTCAAGTGAGCCATCGGAGTTCATCGGGGTGACCATGGCGGTAAGGACTCGACCGAACAAGGGCGCGTGAGACATGGGGCCACGATATCGCTCTGACCCGCGAAGGTCCGAAATAAATGAACCAAATCCGGTTCCGTGCAGTGCTACGTTTCATTTGTGCGTCAGTATCTGGACCTTCTCAGCCACGTCCTGCAGGACGGGGCTGCCAAAGGCGACCGCACGGGCACCGGCACACTGAGCGTCTTCGGGCATCAGATGCGCTTCGACCTGGCAGCCGGCTTCCCGGCCACCACAACCAAGAAGCTGCACATGAAGTCGGTCATCGCCGAGCTCCTCTGGTTCTTGCGCGGCGACACGAACGTCGGCTGGTTGCAGGAGCGCGGTGTAAAGATCTGGGACGAGTGGGCCGGCGAAGACGGGGACCTCGGCCCGATCTATGGGCACCAGTGGCGTTCCTGGCAAACCCCCGACGGTCATTCTATCGACCAGATCGCTGCAGTAATCGAGTCGATCCGAACCAACCCGGACTCGCGTCGGCACATCGTCAGTGCCTGGAACGTGGCCGATCTCGAAGCCATGGCCCTGCCGCCGTGCCACACGATGTTCCAGTTCTATGTGGTCGACGGCCGGCTATCCTGCCAGCTGTACCAGCGCTCAGCCGACATATTCCTCGGGTTGCCCTTCAACATCGCCTCCTACGCGTTGTTGACCATGATGGTCGCGCAGGTGTGCGAGCTGGAGCCAGGCGACTTCGTGCACACCCTGGGCGATGCCCACCTGTATCTCAACCACCTCGACCAGGCACGCCTGCAGCTGACCCGGGAGCCACGCGCACTCTCCCAGCTTCTGATCAACCCCGATCGAAAAGGAATCGACGACTTCGTCGAGTCCGACCTCACCCTGGTGGGCTACGACCCACATCCGGGTATCAAGGCTCCGATCGCGGTATGACTATCACCGTCCTGGCCGCTGTGGGCGCCAATCTGGCCATCGGGCGCCACGGCGACATGCCGTGGCACCTGCCAGAGGACCTGGCACATTTCAAGGCCACCACGATGGGTCACGTCATGGTCATGGGACGTAGGACCTACGAGTCGATCGGTCGGGCGCTGCCCGGTCGTCGCACGATCGTCATCACCCATCAGCAGGCCTGGCATGCCCCCAGCGTCGAAGTGGCGCACTCGCTGCCCGAGGCCCTTGCCCTTGCTGGGCCCGCAGATGTGTTCGTCGTCGGCGGCAGCGACGTCTACAGGCAGGCCATGCCCTTCGCCGACCAGATGCTGCTGACCGAAATCGATCAGTCGCCGGAGGCCGACGCCTTCTTCCCCGCCTTCTCGCCCGAGGACTGGCGCGAGTCTGCCCGGGAGGCACATGACGGTTTCGCCTTCGTCACCTACGAACGGACCTTGCGCTCGCTGCGGGCACGGACGGGCAGCCAGGCGTAGCCAGGCTCAGGCTGGTCACCCCTGGTCGTCCGACGCCTCATCGACATCGAACACCTCGTGATGAATATGGCCGGCGTTGACGCCGAGATCTGCCAGAAGCCGTCGGGCCGTCTCGACGAGCGCCGCTGGGCCACACAGGTACCACTGGTCGACGGTCTCCGCCGGCACCAGGGCGTCCAGAATCCGCTGGATGCGCTCGCGGTCGAGGCGGCCACTGAGCAGCTCACCAGCCGTAGCCTCTCGGGAGAGGACGCTGATCAGGTGGAACCGGTCGGGGTACTCGCTGTGCAGATCCTCGAGCTCCTGACGAAACATAATCGAGCTCGTCTGCCGGTTGCCAAAGACAAGGGTGGCTCGTGATGCGGGCTCCTCGGCCAGAGCCGTCGAGAACAAAGACATCACCGGGGTGATGCCCGACCCGGCCACGATGGCAAGGTGATGGCGGGTTGCGCCCGGTTGGGTGGCACAGGTGAACTCGCCCAGGGGAGTCATCACCTCCATGGCGTCACCTGCCTTGAGGTTGTCGTTGATCCAGTTGGACAGCGACCCACCGCCGACCCGAGCCGCGGCGATGCGAAGCTCCTTGCGCTCCAAGGCCTGCCGGCGGGAAAGGCAGATCGAATAGGACCGTCGGACGTCTTGGCCGTCGACGGTCGCACGCAAGGTCAGGTGCTGACCCGGCTCGAAGGTGAACTCAACGGCAAGCTCGTCCGGGATGGCGAACCAGACGGCGATCGCGTCATCGGTAAGTCGCTCGACACGGGTAACTGTCAGGGTGTGGAAGCGGCCGCGGCGCCAGGCCCGCTGCGTGATCAGGGACGCCATAGGATCGGGTCGAACCCATCGGCGGGGTCCCCGGGCTCAGCCCCCTTCATTCAACGACTCCTGGCGGTCGATGACACCGTTGCCATCCATGGCAGCAGTCTGCCGATGCGGGACTCGCTCGCGCAACCTCGGACCGGACGTGTCCCTCGTGGATCGGATGGGAGGATAGTTTCGTGCCTCACAATCCCTGCACCGACGACGACCACGGGCCGTCTGCCATCCACGACCACGGGCACTTACCCGCGACCGGTCAGGTGGCCGACGCCAGCGCCCGGATCGCTCGGGCCAACGACGCGTCCGCGGTCGGTCTGGTCCAGGCCGCAGTGTGGCGCGCTGCCTACGCCCGGCTCCTGCCCCAGGAGGTGCTTGAACAGTTTGACGCGCCTAACTTCGCCCGCGTCTGGCGCAGCTCGCTAAAGACTCCGCCAAGCCCTCGGCACGTGTTGCTGGTCGGCTGCGCCGGGCAACAGGTCGTGGGCTTCGCCGCTGTGGGTCCCAGCATCGACCCGGATGCCACCGAGACCTCCGGGGAAGTCTTGGCGATGGGCGTGCACCCCGACGCCCGGCGCAGCGGTCACGGCTCGCGCCTGCTGAATGCCGCGGTGGACACCTTGCGCGGTACGGGCTTCGACAGGATGTCACTGTGGCTCCTCGCAGGCGACGAGCAGACCCGGGCGTTTCTGATGGCAGCAGGCCTCTCACCGGACGGTGCCTACCGCGACCGCGTCATCGACCCTGACGGGACCCTCGCCCGCGAGGTGCGACTGACCGCCGAACTGTCGGCACAGTGAGCACTGACACCATGCGCGCGCCACGCCTGCCTGACCAGCGCCGCAATGAGGTCCTGCGACAGTGCCTGTCAGTCGGCGTCGCGACGGGGGCCTACGGCATCAGCTTCGGCGCCCTGTCGGTGGCAGCCGGGCTCAGTCTCTGGCAGACGATCGCTCTGTCGGCCCTGCTCTTCTCAGGCGCTTCGCAGTTCGCCGTGGTGGGCATCGTCGCTGCCGGCGGGGCAGGGGCCGCAGCGGTTGCGACCTCGAGCCTGCTCGGTATGCGCAACGGCCTCTACGGCCTGCAGATGTCACGACTGCTCGCAGTCCGCGGCCTGCGCCGGGTGCCCGCCGCCCAGCTCACCATCGACGAGTCGACCGCGGTGGCCATCGGCCAGCCCGAGCCGGCCGCCCAGCGCCTTGGCTTCTGGGGCACCGGACTGGCCGTCTACGTACTGTGGAACCTCACGACTGTCCTTGGCGCCCTCGTCGGCAACGCGCTTGGGGACCCCAAGCGATTCGGTCTGGACGCTGCCGCGCCGGCCGCATTCTGCGCCCTCCTGTGGCCGCGGCTGAAGTCCGGGGACGCCCGCGCGGTGGCCGGGGCGGCCGCCGTCATCGCGGTGGTGGTGTCCCCTCACGCGCCGGCCGGCATACCCGTTCTGGTGGCCGCGCTGGCCGCTATCGTGGCGGGCCTGCTTCCTGAGCGGAGGCGGCGCAAGCAGGTCCTGGACGACCCCGGCACACCACCTGATGGGCAGGCGCAGCCATGACGCTCTGGACCACCGTTCTGACCGCCAGCGGACTGGCATTCGCGCTGAAGTTCCTTGGCTACGTCGTACCGCACCAGGTGCTGGATGGGGTGATCGTCTCGCGCGTGACCGCCATGTTGCCGGTCGCGCTGTTGTCGGCCCTGGTGGTGGTTCAGACCTTCACCGTCAGCGGAGGAGGGTTGACGGTGGACGCACGTGCCGCCGGTCTCGCCGTTGCGGTCACCGCCCTGCTACTGCGCGCCCCCTTCCTGGTCGTCGTGATCCTGGCTGCGGCCACCGCAGCTGTTCTCAGGGCGCTCGGGTGGGGCTGACCTGCGTCAGTTGACCTAGCTCTGACGTCTGGGAACGGCGCCTAGGCCAGTCCGAGGTAGTTCTCCAGGCCCACGGTGAGTCCGGGGTGTTCGCCGACCTGCCGCACTCCGGCCATGACACCAGGCATGAAGCTGACCCGGTCGAACGAGTCGTGCCGGATGGTCAGCAGCTCGCCGGCGGCTCCGAACAGCACCTCTTGATGTGCCACCAGGCCCCGCAACCGCAAAGCATGCACCGATATGCCGTCCACACGGGCACCGCGCGCACCGAGCGGATCCAATGAGGTCGCGTCCGGGACAGCGCCAAGCCCGGCGTCCTGGCGGGCCACGGCGATCAGCGAGGCAGTGCGGGCAGCGGTGCCCGAAGGGGCATCCACCTTGTCGGGGTGATGGAGTTCCACGATCTCGACGGACTCATAGAATCGCGCAGCCTGTTGTGCGAAGGACATCATGAGGATTGCCCCGATAGCGAAGTTGGGTGCGATCAGCACGCCGACCCCGGGTTTGTCAGCCAGCTGCGACGTCAGCGCGGCCAGAGTCTCCGGAGTCCAGCCGGTGGTGCCCACCACCACGTGCCTGCCGCGGTCGATGCAGGCAGCCACGTTGGCGGCTGCCGAACCCGGCACCGAGAACTCAACGACGACGTCGGCACCTCCCAGGTCACCGAGGTCGTCGCCCAGGTCGTAGCGACCGACCAGCTGGGTGTCCGGGGATGCCTGGACCGTTCGACATACCGTCGAACCCATTCGTCCGGCTGCGCCGATGACAGCGACCTTGATGACGGGGGTCTTGATCGATTCGCTCATTCGCCCAGACTAGTAACGTTCAGGAACCGCTCGACGTCTGCGGCCTCGCGATTGAGATCAACCTGGGCCGATGCCGAGATCCGGGCCAACGACTCGAGCACGACCCGGTGGCCCGGCATACCCCAGATGGCGACCGCCCGCCCATCAACCAGAGCGAAGGGCCGGAAGATACCGTTCTTCGTGATGATCGCCGTGCTGGCGCCCAGGATCGGCCTCCGGTCGACCCAGCCGTGCAGCAGAGGGTCGAACCCGCCGAGCAGCTTGGGGCGGGGTGGGTCGAGCGGTGCGCGACGTCCAGCCAGGTCAACCAAGCCACCGGGGCAGTCCTCCAGCTCGCCGTGAGCCTCCCGTAGGCCGCGGCGAGCGTCACCAAGGGTGATGCCGGCCCACCTGGCCAGGTCCCGTTCATCAGCCGGCCCATGACCCGCAAGGAACCGTCGGGCAAGCTCGGACAGGTCAGCACTACGGTCGCTGACCCGAGGTGGCTGTCCCAACCAGTCGCGCACCAGGACGAAGCCCTGTTCGGTGCCGATGAGCGGCCCGCGAATGGTCAGACCCCGGATGGCGGACAGCGCCAGAATGTGAACCAGCGCCTGGCCTGCGACAGGCACCTCGGCGGCAGCCACGACGTCGCGCAGCTGGGTGCGGGTCCTCGGGCCGTTGGCGCTGATCGCAGCCTCGATGGCTGCGACACCTCGATCGGCCTGATCGGGTGAAACCCCCTCCTGGCCCAGACGTCGGGCGTTACCCGCAGACAGCTGCGGTGTGGTGAGCCGCTGAAGCCACCAGTAGTCCTGAGCCCGCACGAGGTGCAGGGTGCCTCGGTTCAGCCAGGTCACCACCAGATTGGCCTTCTCAAGCTCGCGGTCCACATCCGCCGAGGTGAGACCGGTGGTACGGGCCCTGACGGCCAGACGCGCGGCACGCAGATCCTGCGCCTGCACCGCCAGCAGCCGGTCAACGACCTGATCGACACCGTCAGCCGGCCGCCCGGCCAGCTGCTGAGCCACCAGCCGGCGGTTGACGCGCTCGCGCTCCACAGTCGTCACAGTCGATACTGTCCCTTGACATCCTTCCCGCGATGAATGACCAGGATTCCCCCTGCTACCCGGAGGCAGCATGTTGAGGTTGGCGCTTCACAGACAGGGCCAGAACTTCCACGTCTGCACGCGCTGCCCATGTCCATGCCGTGCCGCGGTCTGACGCCGGCACTGCCCAACAGTGCCGGGCTCGGTTATCGCCCAACAGACCCGAACGTATCCCCTTCCACCGACAGGCGGAAGGGTCCCCCCGGCCCGAGGCGACCGGGCATCCACCCCAACGGGAAGATCGGGACCCTAGCCAAGGCTGTTGCCCCGGATCATCGCTGCCATCAGGTCCCCCGGTGGTTCGGGTGAGCCCAGGGGCCAAGGTCCGGCTGATTCCGCCGGTCGTCTACGTCGTGCCCTTCGTGCTGACCTGGGCACTACAACAGCCACGGCCATGGTCAATCGACGGCAGCGAAACCTTGGGCGCTGCCGGACTGGCCCTGGTGGTGGGTGGCATCGCTGTAATGCTCTGGTCCTTCGTCACCATGGCGTGCGCGAACACCACCGTCATCCCCTGGGAGCAGGTCTCCACCATCGTCAGTACTGGGCCGTTCCGCTTCAGCCGCAACCCGATCTACCTCGCCGACGCGATCACGTACGTCGGTGGCAGTCTGCTGATCCGCAGCTGGTGGCCGCTACTGCTGCTGCCGGGAATCGTCGTGATGATCGCCCGCATGGTCATTGACCGCGAGGAGGAGTACCTCACCGAGCGCTTCGGTGAGGTGTACCGCCAGTACCGGCGCCGCGTCCGCCGCTGGATCTGAGCGCTGACTGCCTCACTGCACCAAACGGCTGACGCCCGGCGCACCCTCTCGGGCCCACCGGGCGTCAATTCCGTTCAACGTACCTTTTAATCAGTCAGAATCAGGCGTCGACGTGCTCCACGGGAGCCGCGTCCGCGTTGACCTCATCGCCAGCGGGCGCGGGCTCCTCGGCAAGGACCGCACCAAGGGAGAGCTTGCCGCGCGGGTCGATCTCCTTGAGCTCCACCTGGATCTTCTGGCCGATCTTCAGAACGTCGTCCACGGAGTCGATCCGCTTGCCACCGACCAGCTTGCGCACCTCGGAGATGTGCAGCAGACCGTCCTTGCCCGGCAGCAGGGAGACGAAGGCACCGAAGGTCGTGGTCTTGACCACGGTGCCCATGAATCGCTCGCCCACCTCAGGCATCGTCGGGTTGGCGATGGCGTTGATCATCGCTCGGGCCGCCTCGGCCGACGGACCGTCGGTAGCTCCGATGTAGATCGTGCCGTCGTCCTCGATCGAGATCTGGGCGCCGGTCTCGTCCTGAATCTGGTTGATCATCTTGCCCTTCGGCCCGATGACCTCACCGATCTTGTCCACGGGAACCGTCACGCTGATCACGCGCGGAGCGAACTCGCTCATCTCGTCCGGGACGTCGATGGCCTCAGCCATCACATCCAGGATGTGCAGGCGAGCGTCCCGGGCCTGGGTCAGCGCACCCGCCAGCACCGAAGCCGGGATGCCTCCTAGCTTGGTGTCAAGCTGGATTGCCGTGACAAACTCACGGGTGCCGGCAACCTTGAAGTCCATGTCGCCGAACGCGTCCTCCGCGCCGAGGATGTCGGTCAGGGCCGCATATCGCGTCTCTCCGTCGACCTCGTCGGAGACCAGACCCATGGCGATACCGGCAACGGGGGCGCGCAGTGGCACGCCGGCGTTGAGCATCGACAAGGTGGAGGCGCATACCGAGCCCATGGACGTCGAGCCGTTGGAGCTCAGCGCCTCGGACACCTGACGGATGGCGTAGGGGAACTCCTCGCGGGTCGGCAGCACCGGCAGGAGCGCCCGCTCAGCAAGGGCACCGTGACCGATCTCGCGACGCTTTGGCGAACCCACACGGCCCGTCTCACCAGTGCTGTAGGGCGGGAAGTTGTAGTTGTGCATGTAGCGCTTGCGCGTCTCCGGGGAGAGCGTGTCGAGCATCTGCTCCATCCGCAGCATGTTCAGCGTGGT